>Ga0101944_10000254_pt1 | contig 171095 bp, 141 predicted proteins | sample DewCreD2012metaG_FD_75245 | JGI IMG/M metagenome (GOLD analysis project Ga0101944, IMG submission 75245) | Hot spring sediment bacterial and archeal communities from British Columbia, Canada, to study Microbial Dark Matter (Phase II) - Dewar... ...
CGTGCGTTTTCGTCTGGGGGAGGGCCTGGCAGGGCGGGTTAGCCTGGAGCGGCGCCTGATGTATATTCCTGATCTGAACCAGGCGGTGCAATTCTTGCCTTATCCAGGCTGGATGGCAGGCGAGAGTTTTGTCTCGTACTATGGGGTTCCGTTGATTGTAAAAGGACAGGTGAAAGGAGTATTAGAGACATTTCATCGCACTCGTCAGGAACCAGACCCTGAATGGGCAGAATTTTTAGAAGCGCTAGCCGCTGAAGCGGCAATCGCGCTGGATAATGCGGAATTATTTGATAAATTACAGCGCGCAAACGTCGATTTGCGCGTTGCGAACGACGCTGCCATTGAAGGTTGGGCGCGCGCGATTGAACTGCGGGAACGTGAAGCAAAAGGGCACACAGATCGAGTGGCGGAATGGACAGTGCGCCTGGCGCAGATGTCTGGCTTTCGAGGGGATGACCTGGTGCATATCCGGCGGGGCGCATTACTCCATGATATTGGGAAGATGGCGGTTCCAGACCGCATTTTGTTGAAGACAGACCCTCTTTCGGATGAAGAATGGGAAATCATCCGTCAACACCCCGATGAAGCGTATGATATTCTTTACCCAATACCTTTTCTACGACCCGCAATCGATATCCCGTATTGCCATCATGAACGGTGGAACGGCGGTGGTTATCCGCGCGGGTTGAAAGGGGTCGAAATTCCACTTCCGGCGCGGATATTTGCGGTGGTGGATGTATGGGATATCTTGTCTCATGATTATCCCCATCGGGCAGGTTGGGAAGAAAAGCGGGTGATTGGTTACTTGCAAGAGGAAGCAAATCGTCAATTTGATCCGAAAGTTGTCGAGGACTTTCTCGCTCTGCTAAAAATTAGAAACAGTAAATCGCTAACCTCAAGCGCAATCCCATTTCATCGCTGAACCAATATCCCTGTCGAGTATATATTTTTTCACTGTGCAAGTGTAAAATAAAGACAGTGAGACCAAGGAGGTAGATCATGAACCTGCTTACAGTAAAAATTGATAAGCCTGAAGAAATTAATTTTATATTGGGACAATCTCACTTTATTAAAACGGTCGAGGACCTTCATGAAGTATTGGTGTCGAGCGTGCCAGGGATACAATTTGGTCTGGCGTTCTGCGAAGCTTCTGGAAAATGCCTGGTGCGCTGGAGTGGTAATCATCCCGATTTGATCGAACTGGCGAAGAAAAATGCCTATGCGATCGGCGCTGGACACAGTTTCATTCTCTTCCTGGCAGAGGGGTATTATCCGATCAACATCTTAAATGCAATCAAGATGGTGCCAGAAGTGTGCCGTATATATTGCGCTACGGCAAATCCGACCGAGGTTATCATTGCCGAAACTGGAAATGGACGGGCTATCCTGGGTGTGGCGGACGGCTCGCGTCCATTGGGAATTGAAGGGGATGAAGATATAGCCTGGCGAAAGGGTTTTTTGCGTCGAATTGGTTACAAAGCTGGATAATGGAGTGATCATGAAACGTTGGATACTTCCTTTGATATTGCTGTTTAGCCTGGCAGGTTGCGACCTGTCTTCAGTATTTCCTTCTACCACACCGCCCAAGCCCACCTTAAGCGATGTACAAATGGCAACCCAGGTCAGCCAGGTACTGACCGCGATGCCAACGGCGACTGCAGCCCCGAAAGGGGAGGGTTCACCGGTTCCAGGTTTGCCAACGATTGCTCCAGGTACTTCAGTGGCGACCCAGACACCTCCTCCAACACAGCCGCCTACGGCGACGCCCATGCCGAGCAGTACCCCGGTCCTGGCTCCAACTGCCACGCAGACAGCGACTCTGACACCTTTGCCAACTACAACCCTTACCCCGCGCCCTTCTCCGACTGGCGCTGCCGGTGATCCGCGTGGTGTATTGGGCGCGCCAGCCTCATACGACCCGATGGATCATGCGAAAAAATGGTATTGGCCGGTTGACACCAACGATCCATTTACTGCAATTGAGTTTAAAGATGGCTATATGTTACTGACGCCGAAGAGCGACCTGGATGGCTGGAGGATGGCGAATCCTTTGCTTTCCCGTCCAATGATGGATTTTTACCTCGAAATGTCGGTGCGACCGGACAGCTGCTCTCCAAACGACCAGTTCGGGATGATCGTTCGGGTTCCGGTGTTGAAAGAACCTGATCAGGGATATTTATTCGGCATCAACTGCAGCGGCGGTTATTCATTGCGGGTTTGGGATGGAAAAAAACAACCCAAAGGCGAAATGAAATTTCTGGTCGAATGGACGGTTCATCCCAGTGTTTTACGCGGCGCCGGGCAGACCAACCGCTTAGGCTTCATGGCAGTGGATAAAAACTTGCGCCTGTTTGTCAATGGCGTCTTGCTGCGCACGATTGAAGATGAAACCTACCCGCAGGGATTTTTTGGTGTCTTTGTGGGATCAAAAGCAACCCAAAAACCCACGATACGGATTGACGAAATGGCATTATGGGAGACCACCCTGCCCAAGTGAAGATGGGTCTACCACCTGGTCCGAGCAGTTTAACCATGCTGAATCGCCTCCGGCAGATACAGGCAGATCCATTAGCGTTTCTGCTGGATTGCGCTGAACGGTATGGAGGAATTAACGGGATCCGCCTGGGAAATATGAACGTGTACCTGGTGCATGATCCCACTCTGGTCGAACAGGTCTTGCTGCATCATCATGCCCGATATTCCAAAAACACGTTTCAATACAATGCCCTTTCTTCGATTACGGGAAGAGGGCTGCTCACCAATCACGGCGCTGACTGGCTAAAGCATCGGCGGCTGGCACAGCCTGCTTTTGCCAGACCAAGGTTGATGGCTTTGGATCGTATTATCGTTCCTGCGACACAGGCGATGCTGGATCGATGGGATCGATATTTACAAAAGAACGAGACGATTGATGTGGATGCCGAGATGATGCAACTGGCATTAGAGATCGTTGGAAAGGCATTGTTCAGCATCGATTTAAGCAAAGAAGCCAGCCGTTTGACTTCCGCTGTTATAACTTGCCTGGATCATATCATCTATCGGGCAAAACACCTGGTTGTACCTCCTGATTCGTTTCCCACAGCGCGGAATTTGCGCTTTAAGCGGGCATTACGAGCTTTAGATCAGGCAGTTTACGAGATTATGGCGCAGCGCCGTAAACAAGAGGACCTGGGTGAAGACTTGTTAGGTATGTTCCTTAAAGCGCGCGACAAAGATACCGGCGAGCCAATGAGCGACCAGGAAATACGGGATGAAATTCTAACCATGTTAATTGCCGGGCACGAAACCGTTGCCAGCGCCCTGACCTGGAGCTGGTACCTGTTGTCTTTACATCCCGATGTGCGTCGGCGCTTGCGCAACGAAGTGGAACAAGTATTAGGTCAGCGTACTCCTTCTTCTGAGGATTTAGAGAAACTGCCTCTCACAGAGCAGGTTTTTTCTGAAGCTTTACGGCTTTTTCCACCTGCCTGGATCATTACTCGGCGCGCAGAAGAGGAAGATACGCTGGCAGGATATTCAATTCCCGTCGGTTCGTTGATGATTATCAGTCCTTATGTCGTCCATCGGCTGCCATCTGTCTGGGAAAATCCCCTTGGTTTTGATCCTGACCGTTTTTCAACAGGTGAAAAGGAGGGCAGAGAGCGTTTTCGTTTCATACCTTTTGGCGGCGGTCCGCGTTTGTGCATTGGAAACCAGTTTGCGATGATTGAAGCGCGGTTGATCCTGGCAATGGTCGTCCAACGATTTCATCTGGATTTGCTTCCTGCCTATCCGCTTCATGTTGAACCGTTGGTTACCCTGCGCCCTCGCTCTGGTTTGCCAATGCGCGTTGTTTCCTGGTCATAACTGGCGCAGGTTCCTCGAAACCATAGAACATATCTGATCATGTGGTCGGGAACTTAAGCCATGTCCAGATCGTCCTTAAGGAAAGGAGGAAAAGGTATGAATATGTACATGAGATATCTTGCCTGTTGGTGTCTGGTCATCGCACTGGTCGGCTGCAGTATTCCAGGTAGTAATCTATCAGGAGCGGGTATGAGCGGTGAAATGAAAGTGCTTCAATCCCAAAAAGCGCGGGAGGCGTCCCCGGTGGTTCAATCGACTGATGCCGCTGCGCTGGTGGAAGGGAATAACCAGTTTGCGCTCAATTTGTACCGGCTGTTAAGCAGTTCTCAAGATAATTTAATTTTCTCGCCTTACAGCATCTCATCTGCATTGGCGATGACGTATGCTGGGGCGCGTGGAAACACTGCCAAAGAGATGGCAGAAGCGCTTCATTTCCGGTTAAGCCAGGAAAAGTTACATCCGGCATTCAATAGCCTCGACCAGGCGCTTGCCAGCCGCGAAAAGGATGTTCAACCAAAAGAAGGAACGGGCTTTAAGTTACGAACAGCGAACTCCATTTGGGGGCAGGCGAATTATGCCTTTCTGCCAGAATTTCTGGACGTGTTGGCGCTAAATTATGGCGCGGGTTTGCGGGTGTTGGATTTTAAGAAAGACCCTGAAGCAGCGCGCCAGGTGATTAATCAGTGGGTGAGTCAACAAACCGAGCAAAAAATTAAGGATTTGTTGTCACCTGATGCGATCAAACGGGACACAACTCTGGTTTTGACCAATGCAATCTATTTTAACGCTTCCTGGTTGATGAAGTTCAACCGCGATGCCACGCGCGATGGGACGTTTAATCTCCTATCCGGTGGGAGTGTGTCGGTGCCAATGATGAATCACATTGGCAGTTTTCGGTATGCGGAAGGAAAGGACTACCAGGCGCTTGAATTGCTTTACCTTGGCAGAAAACTTTCAATGCTGGTGATTTTACCGTCGCAGAGTCAATATTCTTCTTTTGAAAAATCTTTAGACGCTGCGAAGTTGAAGGAGATAACCAGCACACTCGCGCCGCGAGATGTTACGTTGTCTCTGCCCAGGTTTAAATCGGAGACCAAAGTAGATCTGCCGGAGCAGCTTCAAATCTTGGGTATGAAAGATGCTTTTGCGGGAGGAAGAGCTGATTTTTCTGGAATGGATGGCAGTCGGAATTTGTATATATCCAAAGTGGTGCATAAAGCCGTTATTGCTGTGGATGAAGAGGGTACCGAAGCGGCTGCTGCAACGGCAGTGGTGGTGGCGCGCACCTCAATGCCGATGAATCAGGTGCGGTTCATTGCTGATCGTCCATTTATCTACTTTATTCGGGATAATGAAACCGGGGCAGTGCTTTTCATGGGGCGTGTGTTAAATCCAAAGGCGTAACCATGCTGTCAGAAGATGAGCGAAATGCTGGTATTCATACAACCAGGCAATACTACGCTCGCGAAGCGCGGGCTTACTCGCAGCGCACCTCAACTATAGACTTGAGAGCGCTTTATGCCCCTTTTCTCGGCATGTTGCCAGCCAGCGGACATATCCTGGATGCCGGGTGTGGGGCGGGCAGAGATTGCCTGTATTTTTTACAGCGGGGTTATCGCGTCACTGCGTTCGATGCGTCCATTGAATTAGCTTCCATTGCAGCCGAAGTTACTGGTTTACCGGTGAGTTGCCAGCGTTTTCAAGATTTTGAAGATATCAATACCTATGATGGAATTTGGGCGTGCGCATCGTTGCTACACGTTCCTCGTGTGGAAATGTCAGATGTCCTGGCGCGGTTAAGCCGTTCATTAAAACGAGGTGGAGTGATTTGTGCTTCGTTTCGATACGGCAATGGTGAAACCATCCGCGAGGAGAGATTCTTTAATGATTATGATGAAGTTGAATTAAAAAATTTACTCCAACCCTTTGAAGAGTTGGAGTTGGTCCATGCCTGGCAAAGCGAGGACTTGTCCCTTCACCGACCGGAGGTGAAATGGTTGAATGCCCTGATTGAGAAAACAAGGCATCCTGTTGGGTAAAGAGTGGGTTCTGCAGTGAATCTACCTGGTTTTTCAAGCAGATTTATTGATGATCTGTCCGGTGCCCGCAGGCGTGGGCATCGATTCGATCATCTTGACCAGTTGCTCTCCCAACGCTTTCTGCTGGTCCTGGAGGGATTTCATCACAGCAACGCTGATTTGCAGCGGCACTCCTCCAGAAGGTCCGGCAGTGCTCATCCCAGAAAGTATATTTCCAATAGAATTTACACCAGAAATATTCATGTCATTGTTATCGGAAGGATTACAAATACCTTGAATCGTCTGGCGGGTTTCTTGCATCATTTGATCTTGTGAGAGGTTTACTTTGGTTGTATACTGGTTCTATTCGGTTGGGCGGGGTTATCCTCTCTGAGTTTTGAGTTGAAAAGGGAGAATAAATGACAGAACATCAGTCGAAAACTCAATTGGGAATAGCGGCTGCAAAAGCCGGGCAAAACGGTCAGGCTCGCGAATGGTTCATTGCTGCTTTGCAAGAGAATGATCAAGATATCACTGCCTGGTTGTGGCTTTCACAGGTGGTGGAAACGGACGAAGATCGATTGGAATGTATTGAACAGGTACTGCGCCTGAATCCGGAACACCCCCTTGCATTAAAAGCTCAGGTTGTTTTACGCGCCCGCCTGGCAGCCAGCGCTCCCGTCCTTGCAGAAGCAGCGCCCTCAGTTGAGAATGCACCGTTGGTTGAGGAGACAAAAGCCCCATTAGTTGAAAATGCATTTAAACCCGAGGTTACAGAAAGGGATAATTCCGTTGAGCATCATCCATCGATGCCTGACCAGGAATCTGCGCCAGCTTTTATACCCCCTCAGCCCGTCTCGACCGCTGTGCCGCCATTAACAGAAAACATTACTCTTTCTGGAAAGAGGAAAAAAGAACAGGGTCCTCGTGTTCGGCATGTCGGACCTTTTACCATATTGCCGCCAGAACTGGCGGATCAACCCGAATATCAGCAGGAAACGGTCATCGTACTGAGCCCGTTGGCTATTGCGTTTTTGATCATTCTGGGTTTATTATTGCTGGTGATGGTAGTACTGGCAGGATCGCTGTTGATCTTTGCTCCCCAAACATTTTGGCAAAACCTGACCGATTTCTTTGGAGGTCTGTGGGGTATAATCCGGGGAAGATCGTAACTTTTCTTCAAACGGACATATTCCATGCCAGATCTTCGTTCTGTCATTCTTCCACACCTTGAAGCCAATCAATTGCCTGGTCTGGGACTAAAATCCCGCACCCCTTTCATTTATCCTTCCTATCAAGGATATTCGCTGACGAATGTTCCTGCCAGCCTCTGTCATTGGCTGGGAGTGCCGTCTTTTGGTATGCCGCCATTTGCCACAGACATATTGGATTTGTGGAGAGGATCTTTCCAGCACATTGTGTTATTGCTGGTAGATGCCCTGAGCCTGTCCTTTATGGAGAGTCTGATCACTGATCCAACCGACTCTATCGACCATCCTGGTCTATGGGCGCGGATGATTCATGGGCAATTTAATAATCCAGCCAGCCTTGCTCCAATTACCAGTATTGTTCCTTCTACAACCTCGGCTGCTTTAGCCACCCTGTGGACTGGTCAACCTCCAGCTCGCCACGGCATAATGGGATATGAGGTCTGGCTGAAAGAGTACAGCCTGATCGCCAATATGATTTTTCATTCTCCGACTGCTTTCAATATGGATATTGGGGGGCTGCGCCGGGCGGGGTTTCAGCCTGAAACCTTTTTGCCTTTGCCCACACTGGGTGTTCATCTGGCGCAGCATGGCATTCGCTGCTATGCCTTTCAGCACCAGGCGATCTCGCGCTCGGGAATTTCAACCATGCTTCTGCCAGGGGTTGAAAATTCGCCTTTTCGAACGACGGCAGATCTATGGGTAAGTGTTTCCCAACTCATGGAAAGCCGCCCCCACGATAAGAATTTTATCTATATCTATTGGGGTGATGTCGACGAGCTCTCGCATCGATTTGGTCCGCAGGATCAACGGGTCAGGTTGGAATTTGCCAGTTTTAGCCGTATGCTTGATCACCTTTTATCTGATCTCGATAAACGCGGGAAACGAGATACACTCTTTCTCGTGCTGGCAGATCATGGTCAGATAGCCACACCACGCCGGGCGGAATATGATCTCCGGAATTATCCGCGTTTGCTGTCTTGTCTGACAATGTCGCCAAGCGGTGAAAACCGCCTACCTTATATCTATGTGCGAGCAGGCAAGGAAAAAGAACTTCAGAGGATGATACAAGATTTCTGGCAGGGTCAGTACCAGGTCATTCCATCCGAGCAGGCGCTTGAATCAGGTTTGTTTGGCGAAAATGGGCGTTATGCGAAAGTTAATGATCGTGTGGGGGATTACGTAGTGTTTCCAGAAGGGGATTCGTATTGGTGGTGGGCGGATAAAGAAAATCCACTGTCAGGCAGGCACGGCGGACTGACCCCTGAGGAAATGCTGGTGCCATTGTTGGGCATGGTGATTTAATTGGATGATCGCGGTACAAGGATCAATTCAACGTACGAAATCCTCGGGATTGGGATGTGCTTGCCAATGATTCCAGACTTCCTGGTATGTTGGATAACCTTCGCGCCCCAATTTTTGACATTTTAAGGCTGCCGCGATGGAAGCAAACCAACTAATTTTTTGCAAATCCCATCCTTGCAGCAAACCAACCAGGTAAGCGCCATGAAAGACATCTCCTGCGCCGGTAGTATCGACAGTACGTACCGGATAGGCTGGAGTTTTGAATGAGAAATTGCGGGTAAATGTGATACTGCCCCTTTCTCCTTCGGTCTGGACAATAGTATGCGGTCCCATTTCCAGAACCGTTTTGGCAGCCTTCGCTGCGTCATCCGTTTGGGCTAATACCTGCAAAAATCCAGAACTGCACACCAGGAAGTGCACGTGTTGAATGAGCGTAATAATTTCTGCGGAAGGTGGTCCATGATGCGCATTGACATCGAGCATCACCTGTTTGCCTGCTTCGCCCATCCAACGGGCAGCCTGCAGCGATGCCAGGGGATGGAAGCCGTCAATGTGCAGGTAATCTGCCTGGAGGATATAACTGCGATCCAATTCGAGCGGATCAATTTGTCGCCGGTGAGGAGCTGCCAGCGGATAGAAATTGCGCTCGCCAGTTTTTGAGTCGATATGTACCATCACTACCTGGTCATCGGGGGCAGAATGAATAATGCAGCGGCTGATATCCAAACCGCTTTCTTGTAGAAGTGCATGCTTTAGCATGCCCAGGCGGTCATTGCCAATGCTGCCAATGAAGCCGGTTTGTATCCCCAATTTTGCCGCAGCAAACATGGCATTGCATGCCATCCCGCCGCTCTCGATTGATAATCCGTCCAGCGTCATGCCCGAATGCCAGACGGACATACTCTCTGCTCTTATCAAAATGTCGAGGGTTGCCATGCCAAGACCAATCAGGGGAAAAGGAGTCGGCACTTATCTTCCTAGTTCATTCAACATTTGTTTTCCAAGGTTCAAGATTAACGCCAGGTCGGAGCTGAGCGCGATGTATTGAATCCCCATGTCCAACCATTGGCGGGTTTGTGCCGGATTTGCGGCTATGATGCCAGCGGCTTTTCCAGCAGCCCGTGTCTTCTGTGTGATCATTTGAATCGCATCGATGACCTTTGGATGGGAGGGTTGACCGGTCACACCCAAAGCCTGAGAAAGGTCAAAAGGTCCGATAAAGATAATATCGACCTGATCAACGGAAAGGATCTCATCCAGGTTGTCAATTGAAGCGGCTGTTTCGCAATAAACAGCGACCATGCTGTTTTCATTCGCTAATTGCGCGTATTCTACCGGGTTCATAGTGCCATAACGGGCAGAGCGCTGGCTGGCAGCATAACCACGCTTCCCAAGAGGAGCATATTTCACTGCATCGACCACTTTTTGAGCTTCAGCTTTTGATTCAACCTGGGGTACCTGGACTCCCAGTGCACCGGCGTCCAATGCCTGTAGAATATCGGCTGTGCTGCTTTCTCTGACGCGCACGGTTACGGGCAGGTTGTGAATTTCGGCAGCTCGGATCAGGTTAACCATGCTTTCTTTGTTCATGGAGGTGTGTTCGTTATCGATTATGGTGAATTCAAACCCCGCCAATGCAAGCACCTCTACAATGGCTGGATCGGTCGTCTTCGAGAAGGTGCCAATGAAAGATTTTCCAGCTTTCAAACCTGGTTTAATGAGATTGGTTCGCATATTTTATTCTCCTAAAGGTGTAATTCTTTTTAAAACTGTTCAGCCTATAGCAAAATGGGGGCTCCCTAGCATATACTCGCGCAGTTTCTCTTTTTCATGTGAGGGACTGCGTTTTTGTCTGTTCAAGCCCAGAGCAAATTCTTAATGCCCGGGCTTCAGATTCACTTAAGTGTTGACGAAGGGCTTCCTCAATTCTAAGCGGGTCGCTGGTTTCAAGCGCTTGAAGGATAGGAGTATGCCTGTCGCGGATACCCTGGCTTGGGTTGGGATCATTTTTAGCACCTAACACTTGCAGAACCTGGATGGCAGGTAATAACTGAGTCCAAAGATCTAAAAGGCGGTCAGACTTGGCGAGATCGATGATGTTACGGTGAAATTCAGTGTCTAATTTGGAGTAAAGCAGGTAATCCCGATTGAGGGCTGCCTCTACATTGTCAATAAGGAGTTGATGTTGGGAAGCAACGAATTCAGGGGTAATCTGCGAAGCACCCTCTTTGATTGCAAATGTTTCCAGAAGGACTCGGAGAGAATAGATCTGATGAACTTCCTTGGTGGAAAGGGGGTTGACAAAAGCTCCCCGATGCGGGTGGCGGATGACTAAACGTTCTTGTTCCAGGCGAATGATTGCTTGGCGTACAGGCCAACGGCTGACTCCCAAGCGGGCTGCAATTTCATCTTCCACCAGACGCGTGTTAAATTCAAGTTCGCCTGCGATGATGGCGTCACGCAGGGATTCATGCACCCATTCCCACAATTCTCGCCTTTCTAATGTCTCAAGAGCTGGTAGAGAACCCATGCTGCCCTCCCAAATAATCACCCCGATATATTCGAAAAATGATCGGAGAATTTTACCTTCAGAATTTCACCTCGTCAACGCAAGGACCGAAGGGTTTGAATTACACAAATTGAGAATTGCCAGACATATATATACTGGCGGAATTACAATCGTTATCACTTATTTCAACGCTCACTGCTGTTTGGTACTTGACAAAGTATTCTGTTTAAGATAGTATAAAGTTAATCCGTATTAAGTTAACAATTCTACAACTATCATATAGAGAATTCATCGTTCTGTCAACCGGTTATTAGGATCAATTTTCTTTTCGATTTTCTGTATACGTTGAAAAGTTGTACCATCTTAAAAAAGTCATTCCACCCAAGTACCAATCATCTCGGGAATAGCCTGAGTATTTAGATTGTAGATCATTTTATATGGAGGATACATATGGATAAAGTGGAATTGTTAAAGCTGTATCAAGGTTTACGGGTTACTGATGTTTGCGATGGTCTGGACGCGGTGGGGCTGATTGATACCTGTACCATGGACTGGCAAATCCGACCATTATGGCGCGATACTGAGAAGTTTACACACCGAGTTTATGGCTTTGCCCATACGCTGCGCTTTGCACCTACTAATCGGGTTGTACCATGCCCTCAGCCTATTGAGGATTATTTGAAGTGGAAATCCAAATGGTACAATGAGCTGGCGCCTGGACCCAAGCTGCCGCTTTATCCAGACGATATACTGGTGATAGATGGGGGAGAAGTTCATGATACTGGTTTCATTGGCTCGAACAACGCGCAGGCGTGGATCAACGAAGGTGTGCGCGGGATCGTCACAAATGGCGGCTGCCGCGACACCGATGAATTGATTAAGCAGAGAGTTCCAGTGTATCACCGCAAGTTTTCACGCGGAATCCGACCCGGGCGGCTGGAATACGATACCGAGCAGGTTCCCATCGCTGTTGGCGGGGTTCGGGTCTTCCCAGGTGACCTAGTGGTGGCAGACGGCGATGGAGTGATTGTGGTGCCGATTGAGCATGCGGTGCAGGTTGCGAAAGTGGCTCGCGAGATTGCCAATGATGACAAAGCTGGTCGCAAGAATCTCTATATCAAAGCTGGTTTACCTTTGGATGACACAGTCGAGGCACTGTAGATCAATACCTTATATAGCGCCTGGGTAGATTTTTCTATCTTCCTGGGTGCAACGAGGTGTCTGGCTAATGGCTGGTAACAGGAGATATCCTATAAGCGCTAGCAATCCTTAAGGATGATATGATGTTATATGGTGTTTGGAAAGGAATGACATGGATCGAGCTGAGTTGTTGAAACTTTTTCAAGGCTTGCGAGTCACTGATGTATGTGATGGGTTGGATGCAGTCGGGTTGATTGATACCTGCACAATGGATTGGAACATCCGCCCGATCTGGCGGGATACCGAAACATTTGCTCATCGTTTTTATGGTTTTGCGCACACCATCCGTTATGTGCCTACCAATCGCGTTGTGCCAAATGGATTGTCTGTAGAAGATTGGGTCAAGTGGAAAGGTCAGTGGTATCGCGACCTGGCACCTGATCCACAATTACCGATTATTCCAGGTGAAGTGTTGGTGGTAGATGGTTCAAACGACCGCACGACGGGGTTTTTAGGATCCCACAACACGCTTAAAATGTTTGCCCAGGGCATGCGCGGATTCGTTAGCAATGCAGGTGCCCGTGATACCGATGAGAGTATTCGCCAGAAAGTTCCGATCTATGCAGCCTGCATTACGAAGGGCTGGCGCCCAGGGCGGTTGGAACTGGACGGCGAGAATATCCCGGTGGCGGTTGGCGGCGTGCGGGTTTTTCCGGGTGACCTCGTGGTGGCAGATGGAGATGGAGTCATCGTGGTACCGATAGATCTGGCGGAGCAGGTAGGAAAAATTGCCCGCGAGATAGCCAATGGTGATAAAGTTGGACGGAAACGCCTGTATGAAAAAGCCGGGATGCGACTGGATGACACATTGGATATTTTGTGATCCGATGATTTTTAAGGACAAAAAACCTTAGAAACATATATACTGATAAGGAAAGGATTGAATCATGGAAAAACAGGAACTGATTAAGTTGTATCACGGACTGCGAGTGACTGATGTGTGCGATGGTCTGGATGCTGTGGGTTTGATCGATACCTGCACAATGGACTGGCAAATTCGCCCATTGTGGCGCGACACGGTCAATTTTAAACACCGAATCTACGGTTTTGCGCACACCCTGCGTTTTGTGCCGACTGCTCGTGTTGTTCCTCGCCCCTTACCGCTGGAAGATTATAAGAAGTGGAAGTCAGATTGGTACCGCAATCTCTCCCGTGGTCCGTCAGATCCGCTCTATCCGGATGAAATCCTGGTCATTGATGCAGCCGAATGCGGTGATGTGGGATTCATTGGCTCAAACAACTCACAAGCCTGGATCAATGCAGGTGTGCGGGGTATTGTGACCAACGGCGGCTGCCGCGATACCGACGAAGTCATTAAACAGGGCGTGGTGGTGTATTCCAAAATGATCGCGCGTGGTATTCGCCCAGGTCGTATTGAGAGGGATGTGGAAAATGTGCCAATGGCGGTTGGCGGTGTGCGTGTGTTCCCCGGTGATTTGATTGTTGCTGACGGCGACGGCGTGATCGTAGTGCCGATCGCATACGCGGAGACGGTTGCTAAAATCGCTCGTGAGATCGCCAATGATGATAAAGCAGGACGTAAAAATCTGTATGTCAAAGCTGGGCTACCGCTCGATGAGACGGTCGACCCATTGGCTTGATTAAATTGGATAAACTTGATGACCAGTTTCTCTACCCGAGCCGGTCATCAAGAATATATGCTATTGAAACAGGAGGAAGTCTATGTTTAAGTCGCAAGTCTTATCCCGTCGTCAGTTCCTGAAGCTGTCGGCTTTCGCGACACTCGGGACAACCCTGGTGGCTTGCGGGCAGGCGACACCACAACCAACTCCCGCAAAAACCGCCGTTCCTGGCGCTACCAGCGCTCCAGCCGCCAAATATAAAGAAGCTCCTGAGCTGGCAGAGCTCGTCAAAGCCGGCAAGCTGCTGCCCGTTGACCAGCGCCTTCCGGATAACCCCATGGTGGTCAAACCGGTAGAGAAAATCGGTATTTATGGCGGAACCTGGAAATTTTTTATCAGCTCGGTAGGACGCCTTATTGATGTATATGATTGGGCTGAAATTGGTTTGCTCAAGTGGAATCGTACGCAGGATGCCTCCATCCCGTGCCTGGCTGAAACATGGAAAGCAAATGATACGGGTACTGAATTTACCCTCAAGATCCGCAAGGGGGTAAAATGGTCGGATGGCAAGCCCTTCACATCTGATGATGTGTTGTTTTGGTGGAACGATGTGGTTGGTAATAATGAGCTCACCCCGGTCAAACCTTACTGGATGTATACCGCGAACCGGCAATTGGGGAAGATCGAAAAGGTGGATGACCAGACGATTATATTTAAATTCAGCGAACCCCATGGTTTATTCGTGCTCTACCTAACCAAAGAGTTTCGATGCTTTGAGCCAAAACATTATCTTTCCCAGTTCCATGTCAACAATGTTGCAAAAGAAGAGTTGGAGAAGAAAGCGAAAGAGAAAAATCTGGCAAACTGGGTGGCATATTTCCAGAATCGGCAGGGTAGCCAAACTATGGGCGCCAGCAATCCTGAAGCTCCAACCCTGAACCCTTGGTATGCGACCACTGAGCCACCGGGAGAGCGGTTTGTATTCAAGCGCAACCCATACTTCGGGATTGTTGATAATGAAGGCAACCAGTTGCCGTACATCGACTCGGTTGACTGCCGGGTCGCCACTGCAGAGGTCATCAACCTGAAGATCATCGCGGGTGAGCCGAACTTCCAGGTCTCGCGCGAACAGGCCTTTAAAGATCTGCCCCTTTACAAACAATATGCAGATCAAAATGAATATAATATTTACGAATGGAGCGACCTCCAGGTTTCGGAATGCGGCATCTGGATCAACCAAACCACACCCGACCCTGTGGACCGCAAGATTTTCCAGAATAAGAACTTCCGCATTGCCCTCTCGGTGGCAATTGACCGCGACCGCATCAATAAAACCCTGTATTCTGGAATGGGCAGACCTACTCAGGCAACCCTTGGCGAAGTTGAAGCCAAGATTTACAAACCGGAATACGAAAAAGCATATATTCAGTACGATGTTGCCCTGGCGAACAAGCTATTGGATGAGATGGGGCTTGATAAGAAGGATGCCCAAGGATTCCGGCTTAAGCCAGACGGCAAGCGCTGCACTTTCGTGATTGAGCCGCCTAGCCCACGCCTGGGGATGATCGACAACCTCAATATGATCAAAGACGATTATGTCAAAATTGGCATCGAGCTGGTTGTGAAGCCCATCGCAGAGGCTTTGTGGTCTCAGCGTACTCAAGCAGGAGAATGCCAGTTCGTAGGTTGGCCAATGGCTAAGGCGACCAATGAAACAGGTTTTGTGCCGATCACCACAGGCGTCCATTGGGGTCCCCTGTGGGGCTTGTGGTACAACACTGGTGGTAAGCAGGGCGAAGAACCGCCAGCGCATGTCAAAGAGTTGATGGATATTTGGAACGAGATCTTACGGACTGTCGATGACACGAAGCGCTTTGCCCTTTACGATAAGATCTTAAAAGCCCAAGCGGAAAACCTGTGGGTGATCGGTGTCGTCGGACCGGTGCCGAAACCGATTGTCGTCAAGAAATGGCTCCACAACTGCAGCAAGAAGGGCACCTGGAGCTACCATCATGGTAAATTCATTGGATGGACCGATATTTTCCAATTCTGGATCGAGAAGAATAAGCAATCTGCTTAAACGTGTTGATCTGAGCGTCTCCTTTTTTAAAAAACAGGCACAGGGTTTTGTCATTTATCTTTTTAGATCAGACCCTGTGCCGATGGTGGTGGTTTTCCATTTGTAGATGCAAGGTAGATCCTGAATCGTTGCTCCTTAGTTAAGATTGACATCGCATGGAGGTAGTGGATGATCCAATATATCCTACGACGATTTCTGTTTATGATCCCTATGTTGTTGATGATATCGATCTTTGTATTTATCCTGATCCAGCTTCCGCCAGGATCTTACCTGGACACATATGTGATGCGGTTGGCGAGCCAGGGACAGGATGTCTCATCTGATTTTGTTGCGAGTATGGAAGAGATCTATGGGCTAAATCAACCCATATATGTTCAATATTTCAAATGGATCAGCGGATTTCCAAGAGGTGATTTTGGTCCTTCCTTCATGTTTTTTGGCGAATCGACCTGGAGAATCGTCAGCGCTTACCTGTGGTACACGGTTCTGATCGCGTTTTCTTCACAGTTGTTTATTTTGCTTGTCGGAGTACCTATTGGAATTTATTCCGCAACGCACCAGTATTCATTTGGAGATCATTTCTTTACCTTTCTTGGGTTTATCGGGTTGTCAATCCCTAGCTTTTTGTTAGCGCTAATTCTGATGTTTGGGGCGTATTCCATTTTTGGAATTACCAAACTGGGGGGGCTTTTTTCAGACCAGTACATTGATTCGCCCTGGAACCTGGGCAAATTAATTGATTTGCTCAGCCATTTATGGCTTCCAGTGCTGGTTTTAGGGCTTTCTGGCACTGCTGGAACGATTCGCCGTATGCGCGGCAACCTACTGGATGTATTGAACATGCAATATATCAGCACAGCACGCGCCAAGGGACTTTCGGAGCGGGTGGTGATTTACAAACATGCGGTTCGTAATGCCATCGCACCGATCATCATGGCATTAGGAATGTGGTTCCCGCAGCTTCTCTCAGGATCAGCGATTGTATCGATTGTGCTGTCGTTGCCTACCTTAGGTCCGGTGCAGGTCAATGCCCTGCTGATGCAAGACATGTACCTGGCGGGCACAGTGCTGTTTTTCCAATGCGCATTGCTGTTATTTGGCAACCTACTGGCAGATATCACGCTGGCTTGGGTCGATCCGCGGGTTGAGTTCAATTAGGAGGCTGGGATGACGACTTCGCATAAAAAACCCACTCCTTTCGAACCCGCCGTGATATTGACCGTCCCTGGTGATCACAGCAAAAAAGACCCTAAACATAAAGTTGGTTTATCGCAATGGGACCTGATCTGGCTCAAATTCTGGCGCAATAAGCTGGCAGTTATAGCGGGCGTGATCATTATCCTGGTTTACCTATCGATTCTTTTTGCTGATTTCATCGCGCCTTATCCGATCAGTTTAAAAAACCAGGACTACGTTAATGCCCCACCAATGGGGGTTCACATCTTCCATGATGGGAAGTTAACCCGCCCCTTTGTGTATGGGTTCAAGATGGAGGTCGACCGCCGCACTTACCTGAGGATCTATACCATCGATTCAACCAAGCGGTATGAGATTAAATTTTTTACAGAAGGGTATGAATATAACCTGCTTGGATTCATTAAAACTAACCGGCACCTGTTTGGAACGCAAGGCGATGGTCGGTTATTTCTGTTGGGAACCGACCGCTTTGGGCAGGATATGTTCAGCCGCATCATGGCGGGCTCACAGGTCACGCTGACGGCTGGATTGCTGGGGGTAATGATCAGCCTGGTGCTGGGTTCTATCTTAGGCACTTTATCAGGATTTTATGGTGGTACGATCGATATGATTCTGCAGCGTATCATCGAGTTTTTGCAATCCTTTCCGCATATTCCCTTATGGTTGACGCTTGCTGCAGCGCTGCCCCCTACCTGGTCCTCGATTAATATCTATTTTGGCATTGTCACGATCCTGGCTTTTTTGGGATGGACTGGACTGGCGCGTGAGGTGCGTGGTAAGGTGCTCACCATGCGCTCCAACGAATACACAATGGCAGCGAAGGCTTCGGGAGCATCGAGCTGGTATATCATCATACGCCATATGTTACCAAATGCCCTCAGTCACATAATTGTCGTGGCAACCCTGGCAGTTCCAGGCATGATCCTCGGTGAATCATCGTTGAGCTTTTTAGGTTTGGGCATTCAGCCGCCGATGACAAGCCTTGGAGTGCTGTTACAAGAATCGCAAAATATTCGCACAATTGCCAATTATCCCTGGCAGTTTACTCCTGCCATTGTGATCATCGTGTCTATCTTGGCGTTTAACTTTCTGGGCGACGGTTTACGCGATGCCGCTGATCCCTACTCACAATAACGAGGCGCTCCTATGGATGATTTATTATTAAGAGTGAAAGGTCTGTGTACCTATTTCCATACTGAAGAAGGCCTGGTGAAAGCAGTGGATGGGATTGATTTTGACCTGAAACGCGGTGAAACGCTAGGAATCGTGGGAGAAAGCGGTTGTGGGAAAAGCGTAACTGCTCTGTCGGTCATGCAATTGATTCGCCCCCCACGTGGCAGGATTGCCGGTGGAACAATTGAATATATACGCGGGAATGAAATTATTGAGATCACAAAATTGGGCATCCATAGTCCTGAAATGCGGTCAATTCGCGGAAAAGAAATCGCCATGATATTCCAGGAACCGATGACCTCGCTGAACCCTGTATATTCAATTGGTGAGCAAATAATGGAAGCTGTTATCCTGCACCAACAGGTTGACAAACGAGAAGCGCGAAAGATGGCAATTCAATCGTTAAAAGAAGTGGGTTTATCATCTCCTGAGCAGCAGGTAGACTGGTATCCGCATCAACTTTCTGGAGGGATGCGCCAACGTGTGATGATCGCAATGGCGCTTTCCTGTGACCCCAACTTATTAATCGCTGACGAGCCAACTACCGCGCTGGATGTGACGATCGAAGCTCAAATTTTAGAACTTATGAAAGGGTTACAGCGTACACATAATATGTCGATCATGCTGATTACCCACAACCTGGGTATTATTGGGGAGATGTCAAAACGAGTGATTGTGATGTACTTGGGGAAAATTGTGGAAATAGGAAAAACAGATGACATCTTCTATAATCCAAAGCACCCTTACACGCGTGGATTGCTGCGTTCTATCCCGACGATTGGATTAAAGAGGCGTTTGAATCCGATTGAGGGAACCGTAGCCAGGATGACTGAGCTGCCACATGGGTGTTATTTTGGACCGCGCTGCCCGCGCAGGATGCCGATCTGTGGGGAGAAAGAACCTCCTCAATTTCTGGTAGGTGATGAGCAATTTGCAAAATGTTGGTTGTATGAGGGAGGATCAGTTTGAACACAAACCAGGTCATCCTTGAGGTCAGCAACTTAAAGAAATATTTCCCGATCCGCAAAGGTCTTTTTCGACGAACAGTCGGTTATGTGAAGGCTGTCGATGATATCAGTTTCTTTATACGTGAGGGTGAAACGTTGGGAATGGTGGGTGAAAGCGGTTGTGGGAAGACGACCACTGGTCGGTGCATATTGCGATTATATGAACCAACTGCGGGTACTATTAAATTCCGCACAGATAACGATTTAATCGAAATCAATTCGCTGAATGAACACCAAATGAAAGCTGTACGAAGGCAATTGCAGATCATTTTCCAGGATCCATTTTCATCGCTCGATCCACGTATGTCGGTTAAGGACATAATTTGTGAGCCGTTGCTGCTGCAGGGCATTGGCACCCGCAAGCAGCAGATTGACAGAGTTGCTGAAATAATGGCTCGGGTTGGACTAGATGCCGGTTTGATGAATCGTTATCCGCATGAGTTCAGTGGAGGACAGCGGCAGCGAATTGGTATTGCGCGTTCACTCATACTGCAACCTCGTTTAATCGTGTGTGACGAGCCTGTCTCTGCGTTGGATGTCTCTGTGCAGGCGCAAGTCCTCAACCTGCTGATGGAATTGCAGGACGAATTTCAACTGACTTACCTGTTCGTGGCGCATGATTTGAGCGTAGTGGAATATATCAGCGATCGTATAATCGTCATGTATTTGGGAAAAATTGTTGAGGTAGCCCAATCTGATCAGATTTATCAACACCCGAGACACCCATATACCGAGGCGTTGTTGGCAGCCATTCCGGTTGCAGATCCTCGCGCTCACCGACAGCGAAAATTACTGGAGGGAACCGTGCCAAACCCAGCGAATCCACCACCAGGGTGCCATTTTCACACCCGCTGCCTGTATGCGCAGGAAATCTGCAGGCAGAAAGTTCCTCAACTGGTGGAAATTCCGGGTGAGCAAGATCATTATGTATCCTGCCACTTCTATGAAGAGTTGGATCTTAAGGGTTTCGTTCCGGTAAAATCCGCAGGATTGTTGGGTTTAGAAACTGATGCTTAATGGTAATTAACGTGGAAGACCCTGAAAATCATGAAGGAATCTACAATGAATGACATAATTGGATTTATTGGTCTTGGTAATATGGGCAAACCCATGGCGCAAAACCTGCTGAAAGCAGGGTATCCATTGGTGGTTTATGATTTAAATCCGGTTCCGGTTAAGGAACTTGTCGTTATGGGAGCTAAGGCGTCGGGGGATATTGCCAGCCTGGCAGCTGAGGTGGGTTGGTTGATCACAATACTGCCTGCTGATCGTCAGATTCTGGAGGTATACCAGGGAGGTTTGCTGGAATCTTTGAAACCGGGCGCGGTTTGCATTGAAATGACATCAGCGCTGCCCGATACAGTAAAACTAATTGGAAAAGAAGCTCGTGTAAAGGGTATTGATATGCTGGATGCACCGGTCAGCGGAGGAGTAGCGCGTGCGGTGGATGGATCGCTGACCATTATGGTTGGCGGCGAGCCAGGGGTTTTTGAGCGGTCAAAACCTATCCTGCAGGTGATTGGCAAGGTGATTCACTATACCGGTGGTCTGGGCAGTGGTAAAGCTGTGAAAATGATAAACCAGTTCTTAAATGCAGGCAATACAGCTATTGCAGCGGAGGCTGTTTACTTGGCGGAGCGCATGGGGTTGGATATGGGTACGGTGGTGCGCGTGGTGGGTGAAAGCTCGGGAGCCTCATGGGTGTTCGCCAACACGGCTGCGAAAGCCATCATCCCACGAAATTTCAAACCTGGTTTCCGCCTGGATTTGATGGCAAAAGATGTGAGATTATCAATGGATTATGCCAGGCAAAACCAGATGGTACTGCCAGTGATGAGTTTAATTCAGCAAATTTACCAATCCATGCTCAACCAGGGGCATGGAGCAGAAGCTTATAGCGTGATCAGTCAGTGGACGGTTCAACAAAACACTGACTTGCAACAAAGCAAGAAGGAGTATCAGTCATGTATGATGTGATCAAGAATTTTGCACGTCCAAGGAAAGCAATCGTGGAAGCGTTAGGAAAAATCCAAACCGCTACTTTGCACGAATCGATGGGGAAGCGAGGCGCATTGCCGCATTATATCAAGCCAATTTGGCCTGGAATGTCCGTTTCGGGGGTGGCATTAACGGTAAAGAGCCGCCCGGGTGATAACCTGATGCTGCATAAAGCCGTGCAACTGGCACAGCCTGGAGATGTGCTGGTGGTGGAGAATGATGGGTTTGTGGAAGCGGGCATGTGGGGAGAGATTATTACGATAGCAGCCATGCAAAAAGGGGTAGTCGGAATTGTCACCAACGGCGGTGTACGGGATACCGTGCCGATCCGTGCGTTAAACTTCCCGGTCTTTTGTGCGGGGGTGTCGATTAAAGGGACAACCAAGGCAGTGCCTGGCAAAATCAACAACCCCGTCAGTTTTGAAGGGGTAACGGTATATCCTGGCGATGTAGTCGTGGGAGATAACGATTGTGTCGTGGTTATTCCGCGTGAGGAGGCTGAACAGGTGCTTGCCGCAGCACATGCAAAGGAAAAGGTAGAGGCGGGATGGGTCGAGAAGATCCGTTTAGGTCAGTCTACTATGGATATTCTTAATTTGAACGAGGCTTACAACCGTTTGGGACTTTCGGAAGAACCATAATTTGTTGGAGAAGGTATGCAAAAAGAACAAATGTTTCTTGAAATTGAAACAGCGCGTGAGTTTAGCTGCCAGGTTTTTCAGGCTGTAGGGGTGCCGCGTGCAGATGCTATATTGGTGACGAATAACATGATTGACGGCGATCTGCGCGGTTTAGGCTCGCATGGCATCTCACGTTTACTGGTATATACAACACGCATTAAGGATGGATGGGTTAATCCCAAACCAAATGTGAAAATTCTCCATGAGCGAGGAGGTGTGTTGCATCTTGATGGGGATAATGGTTTGGGAGCTGTGGTGGGGGTTCGCGCCATGGATATGTGTATCGATAAGGCTGTTCAAAGCGGAGTAGCGGTGTGTTCTGTGCAGAAAGCCAATCATTTTGGCATCGCCTGGTTTTACACACGGCGAGCTGTTGAACGCGATATGATAGGGATCGCTTCTTCTAACAACCCACCCAATATGGCACCTTGGGGTGGACGAGTGTCGATGATCGGTACCAATCCCTTCAGCATTGCCGTTCCTGCTCACCGTCACAAGCCGTTGGTGTTGGATATGTCGTGCAGCATCGTGGCGCGGGGTAAATTAAACCTGGCAGAAATCGAAAATCAACCGATACCACTGGGATGGGCAATTGATCCAGGGGGACGTCCCACAACGAATGCGACTGAAGGGTTAAAAGGAGCGGTATTGCCCTTTGGCGAGCATAAAGGATACGGCATTGCTCTGATTGTGGATATCTTCAGTGGTATCCTGAGTGGTGCAGCCTTTTCTACCCATGTGGGTCAGTTATGGGGAAATAACGAGAGCATCCAAAATATTGGGCTTTTCTTCCAGGCAGTAGATATATCGACAACTGGCGATCCCCATGTTTTTAAAGAGCGAGTTGATATATTAATTGATGAGCTTAAAGCCTGTCCTCCGGCGGCGGGTTTCAAAGAAGTTCTTATCCCGGGTGAGATTGAGTTTGAAAAAGAAGAGATTAACCGGAAAAAGGGTTTGCTAATAGGTCCTGGTGTGAAACGCGACTTGACCTTGTTAAAAAATGAATTCAAGATTGATATCGATCTGGAAAAAGCGATAACTGTGACAACTTGAGAGAATTATGTACAACAATATCCCATCCACTTTTTCCTCCGGTTAAAGTTGGGGCTAGATCGGGGTGGAATTGACTTCGGTGGACTTTTAGAATGGTCTGCGTGAACCTTAATTCTCTCTGGTATTAATTGAGGTTTCATGATATATTAAATTCATCAAAGAAAGATTGTCTGCGATTGCCGCCATCCCTTTTTTTGGGTGGCGGCAAATTTATTCACTGGTCAATGGAACCAGGATTGAGGAAATTGAAAAATGGAAGTTAAATTGTATGTTGGTAACCTGTCGTTCTCCACAACGGAGGATACCCTGCGCAGCCTGTTCGCTGAAGTGGGGACTGTATCGGATGTCGCGTTGATTAAAGACCGGGATACGGGCAGCTCAAAAGGATTTGCATTCATCACCATGAGCACCCAGGCAGAGGCTGAAGCCGCGATCAAGAAATTCAATGGGTATAGCCTGGAAAACCGGGAACTCAAAGTGAATCCGGCTCGTCCCAAAGAAGAAGGTGGACGCGGTGGCGGAGGGTATGGCTCGCGTGGCGGCGGCGGTGGTTACGGTTCGCGCGGCGGCGGTGGTGGTTATGGGCGACCGGGTGGAGATCGGCGCGGTGGCGGCGGAACCCGGCGGTATTAGCAGACTGGTAATCTTAAAAAGCGAGACCCTAAAGGTTTGCTAACCTTTAGGGTCTTTTCTTGCTCGGTTAAGATTCTCGAAATTCTCCTTCGACCACATCTCCTTCTGGACTACGTTGGTGCCTTTCGGCGGTATTCGTTGTAGAAGAGACGCGGCTTGCATTTACAACCGCTTGCTGTAAACTTTCAGCTTGCGAACGGATCTGCTCGGTATTGTTCCCGCTGGCGACCTGACGCAGGTCATGTAATTTTCCCTCTATTTCACTGCGCTGCATGTCACTCAACTGGCTTCCCTGTTCGCGCAGCATTTTCTCGGTCTGATAAATCACTGAATCTGCCAGGTTGCGCGCTTCAACCAATTCGCGGCGCTTTCGGTCTTCGGCTTCACTGCGTTTCGCTTCATTGACCATGCGTTCAATATCTTCCTTTCGCAGGTTGGTAGAAGCGGTAATGGTTACTTTCTGTTCTTTGCCCGTTGCTTTGTCAACCGCCGATACATTCAAAATGCCATTTGCGTCAATATCGAAAGTCACTTCGATTTGCGGCATTCCGCGCGGCGCGCTGGGAATTCCCTCTAATCGGAAGCGACCCAGGCTGTTGTTACCGTCTGCCATTGGGCGTTCTCCTTGCAGCACGTGAATATCTACGGCGGTCTGGTTATCTTCTGCGGTTGAGAAAATTTCCGACTTCCGTACCGGGATCGTAGTGTTGCGTGGGATGAGTACGGTCATCACACCGCCTAAAGTTTCTACACCTAATGAAAGTGGAGTAACATCGAGCAGCAGCACATCCTTCACTTCGCCGCCCAAAACACCGCCTTGGATGGCAGCGCCAACAGCAACCACCTCATCCGGGTTTACCGATTTGTTGGGTTCTTTCCCTGTCATTTTCCGCACAAATTCCTGCACCATCGGCATACGCGTAGATCCGCCGACTAAGACCACTTCGTCAAGCTGCCCTGGTGTAATTTTTGCATCCCGCAGCGCATTTTCCAGGGGCGCGCGCATCCGTTCCACCAGGTCGTTGGTCATTTGCTCGAAGCGCGAGCGTGATAACCGCAGCAACATGTGCTTTGGTCCTGTTGCATCGGCTGTGATATACGGCAGGTTGATTTCAGTTTCCATAACCGTAGATAACTCGATCTTGGCTTTTTCAGCGGCTTCGCGCAGGCGCTGCAATGCCTGGCGGTCCTGGCGTACATCAATGCCCTGTTCGCGTTTAAACTCATCTGCGGCCCAGTTCACAATCCGTTGATCCCAATCGTCGCCGCCGAGGTGGGTATCGCCATTGGTCGATAATACTTCGATGACTCCGTCTCCCACTTCCAGGATGCTGACATCAAACGTGCCGCCGCCCAGGTCAAACACCAGAATTCTTTCATTCTTCTTGCGGTCAAGCCCATAGGCGAGCGCCGAGGCAGTCGGTTCATTGATAATCCGCAGCACATCCAGACCAGCAATCTTACCGGCATCTTTGGTCGCCTGGCGTTGGCTGTCATTGAAATAAGCTGGGACAGTAATGACTGCCTGGGTCACTTTTTCACCGAGGTAAGCTTCAGCATCCGCTTTGAGTTTGGACAGGATCATCGCAGAGATTTCCTGCGGAGAAAATTCGCGGTTGTTTTGTGCAATTCTTACCCGGGCGTCTCCGGCAGGTCCCGGAACAACGCTGTAAGGAACCATTTTCCGCTCGGTTGCGACCTCGTCATACCGGCGCCCCATGAACCGTTTGATCGAATAAATTGTATTTTCGGGGTTGATTACCGCCTGACGTTTGGCAGTTTGCCCAACCAACCGCTCCCCGTTTTTGTTGAATGCCACCACAGAGGGGCACAAGCGCGATCCTTCAGCGGTGGTAATGACCACCGGTTCGCCGCCTTCCATCACTGCAACGACGCTGTTCGTCGTACCAAGGTCAATTCCAATAATTTTTCCCATAATTCACTCCTCTACACATTAAAAATTCCTGTGAGCAACTTACCCACAGGATAACGTTGAAATAAAAGAAGATTGTTAACAGATTATAGGAAAAATATATATTCTGATCTGAGCCCGGAAGAAAGACAGACTATTCCCCTTTCCCGAACGCATGTTATTCGTATTGCTCACCAGGTTGTCGTTGATCTGCCTCTTAGAGCGAACCAGGATATTATACCGGGATAGGCGCGATGACTTGGGATGACGCGAACATCCATGCTACCAGCAGGGCATTCAGGGTTGCGCCTGTGTAGATTCTGCCAGTCAGAAGGAAGAACCAGGTGGAAATGGGCACTACCATGATTAGCACTCCGATAATATGGAACAGGTTGATCATGAAAGTCGCCATTACCCCACCAGGTCCTATGAAAGGCAGTCCTCCTCCTGCCAGCAAAGGGATATACTGCACGCTGAGCAAGATCAATAGTGGTACTACCACAACCAGGATATTGACAGCCGAAGTATCCAGGGCTGTGAGCAATAAAGTTTTGCGGGTTGTCCGCCGAATCTGTCCGTGCAGGAATAATCCCATCAGGAAAAATCCAAGGAGGAGAAAGGGAAAATACAAAAACATCATCCCCCAGCGATATGGCGTCAGGTCAGATGCAAAGGGGAAGATAAAGCGATAATCCACCAGGAAGATCTGCTCTAACATGGCTTCTACTGTATAAACGAAAGCAAACAACAAACCTGCCAGGATGATCGATTTGCCCAATTCATTCCAGTTCCAGGCAACGTTGCCGTCTCGTTCTGATACTCCTAAGTCAATCCAACTGGCAGTTCCTTGTTTTTGTTTTTTTCGCAGCCAGGCGCGGAGGATGATGAACCCGATGATGTTGATTCCCATGAACCACCAGACTGTGCCGTTGACCATCATCATCGGAAACACTTTATCGATTGGGACAACGTAAACATGGATGGCGAAAAGAGACATGATCAACGGTAAATAAAGCCAACTGAGTACTCCATTAATCGATGCGTAGCGCACAAGGTCTCGCAATGCGCATCTATAGCTTCCTCGTGTTGTGGCAATCAAAGAATTGAACCAGGGCAGACGTAGCAACATAAATCCCAGCGGAAAAATGGTTGCCAAACCAGCAAGCATGGCAACCATTGTAGCAGTCTCTTTGATCTGCCAGATCTGTTGTTGGGCATCGATCCACAGGCTGTCAGGAGGTTTAAGCGAATTTTTCATCCAGGTCAATGCTTCTGAAATTGCTCCTGCATCGTGCGACTCTTGTACGTGAGTGGTCAGCGGCATATAGACTTTGCGGGCGGTGCCGGATTCAAAATTGCCATAAATTTTTCCGAACTCAGGAGACGGGTCATTAATCACCTTTTTGACCTGAGGGGATGTCATCCATTCTTTTTCAAAATTGGTCGTTCCGGTCATGCGGCTACGATATTCATCGTACTTGCCAAATATCATTAACATGTTTTTAGGTTTCTGGAAATCTGCCTGCGTGGTAAAGGCAAACCCAGAAACCGATAACGCCTGAACCCCAGGGTCTTCAAGAGCAACTTGATATGCCATCTCTGCTCCTAATGAATGCCCCATCAAACCCACAGCGTCTATTTTCACATAGGGTAAGCTTCGAAGGTATTTTAGGGCGGCTCGGGTTCCAAAGGTTGGATCAAATGTTGGGGATTTTGGATCTTCGGGATTCCCTGAATTGCCCCTTCCGATAGCGTCAATTTCTAATACTACAAATCCCCTTCGCGCCAGCTCTATGCAATATGCGTCGGAGGTTTCGCGATTATTTTGATATCCATGAATATACACAATTCCCGGCAGGGGAGTGTTGAGGCTGGCATCACGAGAATGGAGCAGCTTCGCGCGTACAGGGATACCACTTTCATTGGGAAATATCACATTTTTCACCGAAACCTTGCCTGAATTGGTCTGGATGAGATACCCGACGATTTCTGCCCCAAGAAGCAAAAGCACGCAGCCAATCAGGACAAAGACTGAGACGCGCTGGGCGCGTGTTGATGAAATATCTGGTATCTGTTCCATCTTTCCACCCCATGATGAGAAGTTTTCTTAATTCAATTTTCTGGCATAATCTGCAATCCCACCTGTAAATTATTCTCACATAACGATTGAACGAATAATGGATACAATATGATTTTACATCTTTAAGTTTGAAAGGATATTACTATTAATTGCTCCAAATTATGGGCGAAGCAAAATAAGTTGGGTGGTTATATTTGTGTAATGAGCCAATAAACGCCCACAGCAAGAAATATGTTGGCGGGAATGGTAAGCAGCCAGGCGGTTGCAATTTCGCCAGCCACTCCCCAACGCACCATGTTGATGCGCTGAGCGGAACCAACGCCCAATATTGCTGAACTGACCACCTGGGTAGTGCTGACCGGTCCGCCCAATAGCGCTGCGCCAAGGATGATGGAGGCTGAAGAAACCTGGCTGCAGAAACCATGCACGGGACGGATGCGGTAAAACTTGCCGCCCAAGGTATGAATGAGCCGCCAGCCGCCGGTAGCAGTTCCGAGCGAGATGGCAGCAGCGCTGACTGCAATGACCCAGACTGGGACGATAAATGACTCCAGGTAGCCTCCGGCTACTAGCCCCAAGGTGATAATTCCCATTGTTTTTTGGGCGTCGTTTGTCCCGTGGCTGAGGGCTAATCCGATTCCGGTTAGAATCTGACTGTTTTTAAAAAACCAGTTAATGCGCATGGTGGCATTTTGTGCCAAAAAAAAAGTTAGTTTGGTGAGCAAAAATCCAACCAACAGTCCCAAAACAGGTGAGAGAAACAAGGCAATGATCACCTTGAGGATGCCAGCAACCTGAATGGATTGATAGCCAACACTGATAGAAACAGCGCCTACCAGACCACCGATCAAGGCATGGGAACTGCTGCTGGGGATGCCAAAATACCAGGTGGCAATATTCCAGAGGATGGCGGAAACGAGCGCAGCGACGATGACGGGCTCGGTGATTTGAGCAGCCGGTACGATTTCATCCCCGATGGTTTTAGCCACTGCCACGCCGAAAATAAACGGACCACAAAATTCAGCAATTGCAGTGACAATCAAAGCGGTACGGGGCTGCATCGCTCGCGAAAAAATGATAGTCGCGACGATATTACTCGAATCATGAAATCCATTTAAGTAATCAAAAATGATCGCCAGACTGACCAGAAGGATCAATAGCCAGGGAATATCCATATCACCCCGTTTTCATAATGATGTCAGCGATCACATTGGCAGCCATATCAATGCGGTCAGCCGCGTTGCTTAAGTGGCGGTATATTTCGCGCACCTTTAACATCACCATGACATGTTTCACATTCTTCGGACCGCGAAAAAGGTCAGCGATTGCTTCGCGATACACTGTTTCTACCCGGTTCTCCAAGGCTTTCGCGCGCTGGACATGTTCATTGGCGACCGTATAATGCTTATCCTCCAGGCGCAGGATTGCTAGATAAAGCTCATGCGCTGCATCGTAGAGTAGAGACACCATCCGTCCCATGTAGGTGGTGGGGGTTACTTCCAGGATCTCCATTTCATCTACGGTGGTGTTGGCGTAATCGAGAATATCATCAATCTCGCGCGATAGAGTGAAAATATCTTCACGATCGTAGGGCGTCACAAAGGTACGCATGAGGTCTTCGACCAAAATGCGGCGAGTTTCATCTGCTTCTTCTTCCAGTTTTGCTACTTTTTTGGCTGCTTCTTGATCATGTCGGGATAGGTATTGTTTCAGTGCGCTTAAGCCTTCTACGGTCAAAGATGCCTGTTTGGCAAGCAGGTCGATAAATTTATTGCGCCGCGGTTTAAATAGGTCTCGTAAAGGCATGGATTATCTCTCTGGTTTTTCATTGTATTGTTCTGGGCTGGCAATGTCTCTCTCAATCGGCATTTATTTCACCGATGTGTACAGGTCTATGTTCGATATATGATTTGCGGGCGGCGAGTCCCATCACAACCGGGATGCGACCGTCAATTCCGCTAACAGGGGTAGGTTCATCATGGAGAACCGCTTTTACAAATGCTTTCATTTCAGCAACAAAACTATCGGTGTAACGTTCCATAAAAAAGTGAAGCGGCAGGTCTCGATGAATGGAATTGGCAGTGCTCAGAATCGCGTTATTCGGGTAGTTGTTTTGGGTTGCGATGGCGCCCTTGCTGCCAAAGACCTCAACCCGTTGATCGTAGCCATAGACTGCCTTGCGGCTGTTATCGATGGTTGCGATGGCGCCGTTCGCAAAGCGCATGAGTAAGACCAAAGTGTCCACATCGCCAGCCGCGCCAATAGCGGGATCGACCATCACACCTGCCTGGGTGTAGATTTCGACTGCGTCGCTTGCAAGCAGAAAACGCGCCATATCGAAGTCATGAATGGTCATGTCCAGGAAGATCCCTCCCGACACTTTGATATATTCGATGGGTGGAGGCGCTGGATCGCGGCTGATCAGGTGCAGCAAATGAGGTGTGCCAATTTCGCCCTGTTCAACTGCCTGGCGCACTCGAGCGAAGTTTGCGTCAAAACGACGGTTGAAGCCGATCTGCAATTTAACCCCTGCCTTTTCTACTACAGCCAACGCTTTATCAATCAGCTTCAGATCAAGGGCAATTGGTTTTTCGCAAAAAATTTGTTTGCCAGCCGCTGCAGCCTCTTCAATCATCTGAGCGTGCATGTTTGTGGATGAACAAATAACCACTGCCTGAATAGTTTTATCCTCTAATATCGCGTGGTAGTCCGCATACACCTGGGGAATATGCGCACTTGAGGCTACTCGCTGCGCTGCTTCCTGGTTGATATCTGCAATTGCAGCCACATGCGCTTCTGGAACGCGAAATGCCAGGTTTTCTGCATGAACTTTCCCGATTCGTCCCGCGCCGATGATGCCGATGGTTAAGGTTTCTTTACTCATAGATTTATCACCTTGATAAGATTTGTCTTGCTATAAACCGATTTGACGCAAATACTCACGATTGCGCCGTGCGCTTTCAAGAGGCGTTCCCATGCCGGGTAAAACATCCTGCTCAACCAGGACATAACCCTGATAGTCTTTCTTAAACAGCCATTCCACAATGGCGCGAAAATTGACGCAACCCTTGCCTAACTCGCAAAATACTCCATGTCGAACCGCCCGAAAATAATCCCACTCGTTCAAACGTGCTGCCTGGGCAACTTCAGGATGACAATCTTTGAAATGCAGGTATTGAATACGACCTTCAAAACGCATTATTCCAGCCATCACGTCCGATGTTCCACTGCCATATACATAATGTCCCGTGTCGAAAACAAGGTTGATCCATTCAGGAGGTGTCATATTAAGAAATTGATCAATCTCCTCCGGTGTTTCGACATATCCGCCACAATGGTGATGGAAAACGGTCTGCAAACCAGTTTGATCGAAGACCGCCCGCGCGATATTCACTGCGCCTTGGGTAAAAATCTGCCATTCTACCTGGTTCAAACTCATCTCCGGGCGGACCCTGCCAGCGTTGTTTGTTCGCAGGGCGACAGTGCAATTGTTATCTGACAGGACCAGGTATGGTTTTGGTGTGCCTGCTACCTCGGCTAACAACCTGGCGATTTTTACCGCTTCGGCGATTGCAGGGTTATGGGATGCGGGGTTACGCAATTCGACCGGAACGAATGCGCCCAACATGACCAGTCCTCGCTTGTTGAGTTCATGTTTGAGCATAGCGGGATCTGTGGGCATGAATCCCCAATCTCCAAGTTCGGTGCCGGTGTATCCGGCTTCTGTCATCTCATCGAGAACCTGTTGATAGCCCGTCTGTTTGCCGTCCAGGTTAGAAAATTCCAGATTTCCCCATGAACACGGAGCATTTCCCACTCCCGGTTTATTCATCAGACATCCTTGTGCTTAAAATTTCCTTGTCCATTCTTGAGGCCATCTTTCGACAATCACCTTGGTCTGAGTATAGAACTCAACCCCATGCCGGCTTTGGGCATGCAGGTCGCCAAAAAAGCTATCTCCCCAGCCGCTAAAGGGGAAAAATGCCATCGGCGCTGCCACCCCCACATTGATGCCAATGTTCCCTGCCATGGCTTCATAGCGGAACTGACGCGCGCTGGCGCCGCTGCTGGTAAAGATGCAAGCCATGTTTCCATAAGAACGCTCGTTCACCAGCCGAATCGCTTCTTCAATTGTAGAGGCGTGCATCAGGCTTAGCACCGGTCCGAAAACTTCTGTCCGCGCCAGCTCGCTTTGGGGTGGAACATCTTCCAGGACAGTGGGGAAAATAAAAAATCCATCTTCATATCCTGCAACCTGCTTTCCGCGTCCGTCAACCACCGGTTCTGCGCCATCGCGTATTCCTGAAGCAATCAATCCTTCGATCCGGGCTTTGCTCTGAGCAGAGATAACAGGACCCATTTCGATGCCTTTCTCCAGCCCATATCCTACCTTGCGATTTAAGGCAACCTCGCGAATGAGCGGGACGAAGGTATCTTTTGCCTCTCCAACGGTAACAGCGACCGAGGCTGCCAGGCACCGCTGCCCGGCACAACCGAAGGCGGAGTCTGCCAGGATGCGGGTGGTCATTTCGGGGTCGGCGTCGGGCATGATCACCACCGGGTTTTTCGCTCCTCCCTGGCATTGGGCGCGTTTACCTGCAGCGGAAGCGCGGCTGTATATATATTTTGCCGTAGCCGTAGACCCCACAAAACTGACTGCTTTAATCAGCGGATGATCGAGCATAGCGTTGACAGTATCTTTACTGCCGTTTACCAGTTGTAGAACTCCTTTGGGAAAGCCAGCCTCTTCAATCAAGCGAAACAGCATTTGAGAGGTTACCGGCACTCTTTCGCTAGGTTTTAAGATGAAACAATTTCCGGTTGCAACAGCATACGGCAAGAACCACATTGGGATCATGCCCGGAAAGTTAAAGGGTGTAATGGCGATAATCACACCCAGCGGTTGTCGGATCATGTGTTCATCGATCCCGCGAGCGATGTCTTCATTGTTCCAGCCCTGCATCAGGCTTGGAATCCCACATGCTACCTCGATATTCTCTATCGCGCGCTGCATTTCTCCAGCGCTTTCGGCGAAGGTCTTTCCACATTCTTCGGTTATGGTCCGGGCGATGTCGTCCAGGTTTTTTTCGACCAGCGCTTTCAGTCGATAGAGCGGTTGGACTCGTTCGTTGGCAGGGGTACGTCTCCAGCGGTCATACGCTTGCTGGGCTGCCTGGACTGCCTGGTCAACTTCTTTGCCGGGCGAAAGCGGCACCTCAGCAATCGAGGTCGCGGTTGCAGGGTTTAAGACGGTCAGGCTTTCAACCGAACTGGATTTTACCCATGTCCCATCAATAAAATTCAATAAGCGGTCGGTCATAGTACCTCTTCCAACTGCACGGGGCGTTGTTCATCGTATGAAAGGGTGGCTGCAACACCAATCGCAGTTGCCATGCGGGCATCGGCGCCCGAAACTTCAGGTTGCCTGTCTTCTAAAGCACAGGAGATAAAATGCTGCAGCTCAGCCGCATAGGCGTCACGATACCGTTCGGTAAAATAGGGCAGCGTATCGTGCGCCACGTTGTTGGGTGTAAGAATCAACAAGGGTGTGTGCTGCAGACGCCCAATCTGGATGGCTCCTTTTGATCCCAACACTTCGGTACGAATATCATACCCATATACTGCATTACGGCTTACATCAATATTGCCTAATGCTCCATTTACAAACTTGAGATTGACGCAGGCATTATCGAGATCGCCGACTTCTTTCAACTCAGGAAATACCAGACAGCCGCCTTCGCTGTACACGCGGTGTACCTCGCTGCCCATTAACCAGCGGGAAGAATCAAAATCGTGGATACCCATGTCTAACAAGATTCCCCCGCTGTTAGCCCGGCGGGCAAATTCAAGGCTGGTGCGCCTGGGATCCCGCCCAAGCGATTTGATCATTACCGGGTCGCCGATTTCTCCGTTCAGGATGCGCTCTTTGGCTGCCCGGTAAGCGGGGTCAAAACGCCGCATAAAACCCACCTGTAAAATTACCTTTGCTTTTTCAACTGCTGCCAGGGCTTCATCGCAACCGCTCACTGTCAAAGAAAGAGGTTTCTCACAAAATATTTGTTTGCCTGCAGCAGCGGCATCTCGGACAATATCCACATGAGTTCCAGTAGGAGTGACGATCACAACTGCCTGGATATCATTTTGTTCCAGCAGATCCAGATGGTTGGTATAACTTCTTTCGGCGCCAAATTGTGCTGCAACTTCAGCAGCTACCCCCGGAAACGTATCTGCCACAGCGACAAAGCGCACTCTTGTAGCGCTGAGCGCAATGTGTTGAGCAAATACCCGCCCCATTCGACCTGCGCCGATTAGACCGATGTTCAGTTTTGCCATGTATCCTCCAGTTCTTCAGACTTCTGTTAAGCGAATAGAAACATATTATAGGAAGTACCGTTCTTTCTTTAATGCCTTTTCGTATTCGGAGCGGGCTTTTTGGACACTCTCCAGGGTAGATACCTCAGCGACTGCGACGTCCCACCAGGATTCATATCCCGGCACCCAAACCTCGCGATCGGTTTCAATGACAATGACGACCGGGCGATCGATCTGTTTCGAATCTCGGAGTGCCTGCTTAAGCTCGGCAATCGTTTGCACGCGAATACTATATGCGCCGAGGCTGCGAGCGTTTTCCAAAAAGTCCACCCGCAGCGGAGCGCCATCTAGCTGCCCGGTAGCCGGGTTTCGCAGTTGATAGCGGGTGCCAAACCCGCCGCTGCCTAAAGAAGCGCTTAATCCGCCAATGCTGGCGAAGCCCTGGTTATCGATCAGCACCAACACCAGCTTGATCCCTTCCTGCACGGCAGTTGCCAGGTCTGCTGACATCATGAGATAGGTGCCGTCGCCAATTATGATGTACACCCCACGGCTGGGGTCTGCCAGTTTTACTCCCATCCCTCCGGGGATCTCATACCCCATGCAGGAATAACCATATTCCAGGTGATATCCTTTGGGGTCGCGGGTGCGCCAGAGTTTGTGTAAATCGCCTGGATGACTGCCTGCAGCAGTCAGAATGACATCGCGCGCGTCGGATTCTTCCCATATCGCGCCGATGACTTCGCTTTGGGCTGGCAGCGGTTGATGCCCCAGGTGGAACAGGCGGTCGACTTCCTTTTCCCAGGTGTCTTTCAATGCGGCGATTTCAGACGCATAATCTGGCTGGATGGCGTAACCATTCAGGATATGAGTTAATTCTTCCAAAACCACCCGGGCATCGCCAACCAGGGGCAGCGCAGCGTGTTTATAGGCATCAAATTCTGCCACATTGATGTTGATGAAACAAAGGTCTGGGTTTTGAAAGGCGGTTTTTGAAGCGGTGGTAAAATCGCTGTATCGCGTTCCGATTCCAATGATCAGGTCGGCGTCTCGCGCAATGCGGTTGGCAGCCAGGCTTCCAGTTGCTCCGATTGCGCCTAAATTTTGGGGATGATGATAGGGCAGGCAGCCTTTCCCTGCCTGTGTCTCGCAAATTGGAATGCCGGTTTGCTGACAGAATTGAGCGAGTTGATCGGTCGCCTCGCTGTAGAGAACTCCGCCGCCTGCCACAATCAGCGGTTTTCGGCTGCGGCGGATCAGGTCAACCGCCTTATGGAGTAAATGTTGGTCGGGACGCTGCCGCGGGATATGCCAGATACGCTGTTCGAATAATGCCGTTGGAAAATCGAAAGCTTCTGTTTGTACATCCTGAGGAAACGCCAGGGTAACTGCACCTGTGTCTGCGGGTGAGGTCAATACGCGCATGGCTTCGGGCAATGATGTGATTAATTGTTCGGGACGATAAAGGCGATCCCAATAGCGCGAGACGGGTTTAAAAGCATCGTTGACGCTGATATCTTGTGATGATGGCGATTCAAGCTGCTGCAGCACTGGGGCAACATTACGGCGGGCAAAAATATCCCCTGGAAGAAGCAGCACGGGTAAGCGGTTGATCGTAGCCAGGGCTGCTCCAGTTACCATATTGGTAGCGCCAGGTCCAATGGATGATGTGCAGGCAAATGTGCGCAGCCGGTTGGTCATTTTTGCAAAACCAGCCGCGACATGCACAGATGCCTGCTCATTGCGCACCAGATAATACCGGAAATCAGGATTTTCTTGCAGTGCCTGACCTATCCCAGCCACATTGCCGTGTCCAAAAATCCCCCACATACCGGCAAAGAATTGGTGCTTCCTACCGTCGCGCTCAACATACTGGTTTTTCAGAAAACGGATGAGCGCCTGTGCGCAAGTTAAACGGATGGTTGCCATACCTCTTCCTCCTGATTCACCGGACATCCGGGTTGGGCAGCATAAAATCGCGGATCACAGCCAGCAAGTCCCGATAGGATCCGATAAATGTGCGCAATGTACGAATCGTTGCGCCGTATGTGTCGAATTCATCGATAGTCAATCCATCTTCCGCATAAGCGCGACGAAAATCGGGGAATTTTTTCATCAACTCCGACATAGCAGCGGCGGGAATGGGGTCATCGATGCGGGATTTCACTTCGATGTCGGAGGCGTTGAATTTCAATTGCCACTCATAAGGAATGGTAAGCGACAGATCTCCTCCGATTAATTCAGACCAGTGCATGTGGTGTCGATAGGCAGCAGCCAATAATGTTGAGCGATAGTTGCGTTCTTTAAAGAGGTGATAGGCTTTTTTAATGGCAGCAATTCCAGCCCAGTTCAAATAACCTGGATCCGTGATGATGGTGTCGCGGGCTGCAAGCACGTGCATCCAGTCATCCAGGCGACCAATCATGATTGTGACGACTGGCGACATTTCAGCGATCGATTTGCCCTCCGCTGCACGTCGATTTAACCCCCGTTCAATCGCTTCCGCCGCTGCCAGCGCTTGAGGAACGGTAAAGGACACGGTTACGTTGATGCTGACTCCCAGGTAGGTCAGTTCTTCTGCCGCGGCAATTCCAGCTTTGGTGGCAGGAATCTTGGTGTTTAGATTCGGCGCCAAAGTGTGGAAGTGAGATGCCTGTTCCACAATTGCCTGGGCGTTGCGATAAAAGGTGGGGTTCGTTTGGAGGGAGAGCCTGCCGCGCTTTCCCCTGGTCTCCTCGAAAATTGGCAGCAACAGCCTGGAGGCTTTGGCAGCCATCTCTTCAACAATCTTCCAGGTGATTTGATCTTCGGTGTCGTTTGGGTTTTCGTCAATCATTTGGCGAATGCGATCTCTCCACACGGGTAATTCCTTTTTAAGCACCGATAAAACGATGGTTGGGTTCGAGGTTGCTCCTACCGCACCATGCTCAATCGCATACATTAACTCATCGATTGCGCATGAATCGTTCCAAAAGCGGGTTGGAGAGGTCATTGTGGTTTTGTGTAAAGGGCTTTTATAGATAGTGGTCATACGGTTCCTTTCAATTGAGATGGTATCAATCAGTGGTTCGACGTCTCGCGCAGATAAGCTGCGAGAGTATTCAAGGGGAGACCCCTGGCAAGGCGTAAGTGCTTTCTCTCACGACCAGGTGGGGTACGATTAATTTGTTCGATACCGGTTTTTCTGCCAATAGATCCAGGATCATCCGCATTGCCTGACGACCGAGATCGCGGCGGGGCTGATGGATGGTTGTCAGTTGCGGAGAGACCAATTGTGCAATTTCGATATCGTCAAATCCAATGATGCTCATTTGGTCAGGCACCCGGATGCCGAATTCTTTACAGCGGGTCAAAACGCCGATTGCGCTCCGGTCGTTATAGCAGAACAAAGCGCTGATGTTTCTGGACAGCAGAGTGGAAAATTTCCGTCGAGCCGCCTCAGTATCCCCCAGCCGATCCGCATCTTCGGGTAAAACGATCTGAATCCAATCTGACTGAGGTTGAATTCCTGCTTCTGACAACGCATCAAGATACCCTTGAAGACGGTTTTGATTTGAGAGAAAACGGTTGCCCATTCCAAGATAGCCGATCCGGCGGTGTCCCAACTCTAGCAGATGCTTTACTGCCAGTTGAGCACCAAATCGATCATCGATGGTAACAGAGTGAAATAATTCCCCTTCTTCTTCGGGCTGACGGTTAATGGTAACCACAGGGACACGAATATTAATCAATTGCTTGCGGTGGCGCACGCTCAGGCGTGATGAAGCAGCGATGATGGCATCGACTCGTCGCCGGTGAAAAGTTTCAATCACCTTAACTTCGCGCTGCGGATCGTTGTGTGAGACATTGATAAACAGGCTTAACCCTTCCTCAGAGGCAACATCATCAATTCCTTCCACCAGGTCGGCAAAAAAAGGATCGGCGATTGAGGATACAACCAGTCCGATGGTTTTGGTTTGTCGATTTTGCAGGCTTTGAGCGACTGCATCCGGAGTGTAGCCCATAGCGGCTGCAAGTTCCTGGATGCGTTCGCGGGTCTCTGCGCTGATCAGCGGACTGTTACTGAGCGCACGTGAGACGGTTGAATGAGATACACCTGCTTCTCTTGCAATGTCCTTGATATTCACCCGATTGCGAATCATCTCTACCTGCACATTTCAGATATATTTATAGAATATAGAAAATAAATACCCCAAGAGGGGGTTGTATCAAATTTTCCACAACACGATGCGATTGATGAATGAGAACGATGCTTAAAAAATTAATGTCAATCCCGCTTTTCCTGCCAGGATAATTGTGGTATAATGACTTCTGCACACGTTTGCAGAAATTATAGATAGAGGTGTGTGATTTGTCAAGTAATTCCATTTATTGCTATTCAATCTCAATAGAAAAGGTTTACCGAAAACAAGGTGCAAGCGATCGTTCAAATAATGATGATTTAACTCAGATTAAACAGGAGGTTAACCAGGTCATAAACTTTTATTGATAAAATAGTATATTGATACATGATCAAAAAAGGAGAAAAAATGAAAAGGTCATACCGTGTTATTGGAACGATGATTGCATTGTTTGTGCTTGCCAGCATGCTTTTAGCAGCTTGCCAGCAACCAACGGCTGCCCCCGCAGCAACTCAGGCTCCCGCCGCGACCAAAGCGGCTGCAACTCAGGCGCCTGCCGCAAAACCTGCTATCAAAGATAAAGAACTGAACCTGCTGTGCACGCCTCAGGAAGAATGGTGCCAGGGGATGAAGCAGGAATTTGAAAAGAAATACGGCGTCACGGTCAATTATGTGCGCATGTCGGCTGGTGAAGCGCTGGCTCGTTTGCAGGCGGAAAAAGATAATCCTCAATTTGATGTCTGGTGGGGAGGACCGGTGGACAGCTTTATTGCTGCCAAGCAATCGGGTTTGCTGGATCGATATGATTCTCCCAACCATGCCAATCTGATTGACCCTGATAAATACAAGGATCCGGATAACACCTGGGCTGGAATTTACCTGGGTTCTCTGGCATTTGCGACCAACAAAGATTGGTTAAAGGCTCATCCTGGCACCTCGGCGCCTAAATCTTGGGATGATTTATTGAAGCCCGAGTTCAAGGGGCAGATTATGGTCGCGCACCCCTCTACTTCTGGCACTTCTTATACCGCCCTGGCGACTATTCTTCAGATCCGCGGTGAAAAAGACGGCTGGGAATACATAAAGAAGTACGCCGGTCAAATGGCACAATATACCAAATCCGGCGCTGCGCCTGCCAAGTTCGTTGGGCAGGGTGAAGCTGCAGTGGCGATTGTATTCTCACACGATATTGTCAATGAGATCGAAAACAATAAAATGCCGCTAGAGCTGACCTTCCCTGCGGAAGGAACCGGGTATGAAATCGGCGGTGTGGCAATTGTTAAAGGCGCAAAACATCTCGAAGCGGCTCGCGCCTGGTATGATTGGGCTTTGACCGCTGAGGCTCAGAACCTCGGACCGAAATATAAAGCCTATCAGGGCGTTACCGTAAAGGGTGCTGTTCCATCTCGCCCCGAATTGATGCAGGTCAAGCTGATCAAGTATGACTTCGAGTGGGCTGGAAAAAACAAAAAGGCTTTTGTGGATAAATTTACCAACGAAATCGCTAAAGCTGATAACCTGAAGTAGGAACTTTCAATCTTGCCTTGTGATGAAAGCCTGTTCTCGTATTCCAGGATAAGTATCGACACCCTTGTCTGTTGGATACGGTGAACAGGCTTTATTTTATTTGATTCATTTGCCGCCAGGAGCAGCTATGGAAACAGCATCTCCGCGTCCCGTCATTTCGAAAACATCGGGTTTCCTCAGGCGATATCGGGAATTTGCGTTAATTGCCCGCGACCCGGTATTATTTATGAGCTTGTTGTTTTGTGGCATTATACTGTTGGTTTTTGTTTTTTTCCCTTTATATCGAGCGATTATCAGTGGTTTCTTTGACAAAACCGGCGCATTTGACCTGACCTATTTTGGTCGATATTTTGATTCATATTATGGTCCTGCAATGCGCCAGGTCTTCAGAGATACGCTCGTGATGGGGTTACTGACCGCGACAGGCGGGACGATCCTGGGGTTTATTTTTGCTTTTGCGGTGGTGCGTTGTAGAATACCAGGTCGAAATATTGTGCATTGGCTGGCGATGGTGCCGACGGTTTCTCCCCCTTTTGCGATCGCGCTCAGTACGATCCTTCTGTTTGGTCGCAATGGAGTCATTACCCGTCGATTGTTGGGGATCACTTTTCAGCGTGGGATGAATGATATTTATGGTATGGATGGATTGGTATTTGTCCAAATCATCACATTTTTCTCGGTGGCATACCTCATTCTGCGCGCTATGTTGGAACGCCTGAATCCATCGCTGGAAGAAGCTGCTGAAAGCCTGGGCGCGGGTCGTTTTCATATCTTCCGCACGGTCATTCTGCCTTTGCTCATTCCTGGTATTGCCGGTTCGTTCTTGCTGTTGTTTGTTGAGTCGTTGGCAGACCTGGGCAATCCATTATTCATTGCTGGAAATGTTACGGTGCTTTCTGCACAGATATTCCTGGCGGTGGTAGGCGAGTATGATTATCAGAAAGCATCAGCGCTATCTTTCGTCTTGCTCATTCCCACTTTGGTGGTGTTCCTGGTGCAGCGTTATTATGTGAATCGGCGGTCGTATATCTCGGTAACAGGAAAACCGTCCAGCGGGCAAATTGTTGAGAAGTCGGCGCTAATCCGCTGGATATTTAATGTCATCACCTATCTGGCATGCGCTTTGATCATCTTGTTATATGCGACAATCATTTATGGCTCATTCAGCACCGCCTGGGGAGTTGATTTTACGCCGACATTGCGCTGGTGGGAAGCGACAGTAACCCGAGGAATTGAAGCAATTCTGGATACCACTTTTCTGAGCGCGCTGGCTACTCCGGTTGCAGCAATTACTGGAATGGTGATTGCTTTCTTGATCGTGCGTAAACAATTCAGCGGGAAAGAAGTGCTGGATTTCGGGTCGAACCTGGGCGGCGCTGTGCCGGGCACAATCCTCGGCATTGGTTTTGTGCTGGCGTTTAACAAAGGGCAAATCGTCATGGCGACCATCCTGTATGCGATCCTGGCGCTATTTTTTGTCTCCTTTGCCACACCTTCCAGGCGCGATCAGTTAGTCTTGTTGTTGTTGGGCACAGGCTTGGGTATTGCCGAGCGGGTGTTGTTCCCAGACCTTGAATTTGATACCATATTGTATATTTTTGGCGGCATCTATGGTTTGATGGCATTGCTCAGCCTTGTGCGAAAGAAGATGCGCGGCGCGGCTTTCTTTGCGGGTATGGCAGGGTATCTGCTGCTTTTCAACCTGATTGAGTTTGTGGCGGGTCCAATTGCCGCCTTCAGCCGTGAGATTCCACGTGGATTTTTCAGCAATGCGATCTTTCAATTTAGCGATCACATTAAGGTGATCTTTCAGCTTTCGCCCGCGTTGCTATCAATCGCTTTTCTATTTGTTTCTGCCTTGTTAGTCCGGGAAGAAAAAGGCGCATGGCGGGTAGGGATGGGAACTCTTTCCCTGGCGATTCCTTGCGCATTGATCTATTTTGGCAAGCCGCTGGCGCTGGTAGGAACGCCGTACATCATCCTGGCTGCTTATATTGTAAGAAGTTTACCCGCATCAGTCCGGGCGGGTGTGGCTGCCTTGCAGCAAATTGACCCTTCAATTGAAGAAGCTTCACATATTTTAGGAGCTGATTCACAATATACCTTCCGCAAGGTGACGCTGCCTTTGATCCTGCCTGCCTTATTGGCAGGTCTGATCTTCAGCTTTACCCGCCACATGACATCTTTGTCGGCGATTATATTCCTGGTCAATGCGCGCTGGCGTATTGTAACCGCTTCGATATTAAGTGAGTGGGAGCAGGGCGGAGTCAGTGTTGCTGCGGCTTATTCTACAGTGATTATCTTGTTTGTATTGATAGCGATTGGTATCTTGTATTTTCTAACCAATCGCGTCTTGCGTGGTCGTGGGGATGTCGATATTTCAATGGGCGCGTGACCCAATCATTATTTCCAACTCAGGGAGATGCCATCATGTATCTGTCATTGAAAAATATAAGCAAGATCTTTCCGCCACGCGGAGGCGCAACCGAGGTAACTGCGGTTAATTCGGTCAATCTGGATATTGAAAAAGGAGAACTGGTCACACTTCTTGGACCATCCGGATGCGGTAAAACGACCACGCTGCGCATTATTGCCGGGTTTGAATTTCCCACAGCCGGTGAATTGCTCCTGGATGGAAAACAAATTAACATGCTCCCTCCCAACAGGCGCGATATGTCGATGGTGTTTCAGAGTTATGCGATCTTTCCGCACCTTAATGTGATGGAAAATATCGCGTATGGTTTGAATGTCAAGCATATCCCCCAAAGGGAGATCGAAGCGCGGGTGAAAAGAGTCTTAGACCTGGTCCAACTGACTGGATATGAGAAACGAGCGCCGAACCAGTTATCGGGAGGGCAGCAGCAGCGGGTTGCACTGGCACGCGCTTTGGTGATGGAACCCAAAGTATTGTTGATGGATGAACCCCTTTCGAATTTGGATGCAAAGCTGCGCGAGAACATGCGTACCGAAATTCGACGAATCCAGAAAAACCTGGGCATCACCAGTGTTTATGTGACCCATGATCAACTTGAGGCAATGACTCTTTCGGATCGCATTGTGGTGATGAATCAGGGTTTGATTGAACAGGTGGGAACTCCGATGGAGGTTTACCGATACCCTCGCTCTCGTTTCGTGGCTGATTTTATTGGAAGGGCAGATTTTATCCCTGCTGAAGTCATCTCAAGCAAGCCGAACGAGCTGGTTGTGCGGGTTTATGATAAGCCTCTTACGATTAGCAATTCAAAAGATGTTTATCCGAGTGGCGCTCATATTTTGATTATTGCCCGTCCAGAAATGATCCAGGTGCGTCCAGCGGGTGATTTTACTGGGATCGTGCGGCGCGCAACTTACCTGGGCACTCAGGTTGATTACGAAGTGGAGATAAATGGGCAGGTGTTGACGGCGGTTGAGACAGACCCGCGTATTACCCAGATTTTTGAGGAAGGTTCAACAGTCGGGGTCAATTTGCTGACGGACTGTATTCATATCCTGCCAGAGTGAGATGTTGCCATTGAATTGTTTTGCGTTTTTAGGGTAAATCGGGTATCATTTGCCAGGCTTTTTGTCAAACTTAACGAATAAGGAAATTGTTCCACGATGACTCACGCGAACCTCGATGTCCTCATGGTGGGGCATTTTGCAAACGATCAAATCATAATCGATGGAAAAGCAGAAACAGCGTCAGGGGGCGCTGTATACTATGGCAGCATTGCGCTTCGCCAGTTAGGCGTGCGGGTGGGGGTCGCTACCCGGCTAAAGCTTGAAGATTATCCACGCCTGGATGAATTGAGAAATGCCGGTGTAATCGTTTATCCAACCCCAGCCTTGCAAACTTCAGGGATCGCAAACTATTATCAATCGGCTGACATGGAGCGGCGAATCTGCAAGCTGATGGGTTTTGCAGGCGCTTTTAAGCAAAATGAAATTCCGAACATTCCTGTCAGGGTGATTTTGATTTCAGGGATTATTGCTGGTGAAGTTGAGCTTCCTTTGTTAAGACAACTATCACAACGGGCTGCTCTTGGATTGGATGTGCAAGGGTTTGTGCGGGTTCCTGATGGGGATGATTTGGTGTATAAACCGTGGGAGGATATAGCCGAAGGGTTAGGTTGTGTAACATATTTGAAAGTAGACCAGGCTGAAGCGGAGCATATTACCGGAAAATCGGATTTACACGAGGCAGCCAGCCGATTGGCAGAATACGGTCCAAAAGAAATAATTTTGACCCAGTCATCCGGTGTTACTGTGTATGCGAATGGACAATTTTACCAGTCGCCCTTTACCCCTCGTTCTTTGGTCGGTCGCACCGGTAGAGGAGATACCTGCTTTTCGACTTATGTAGGGAAGCGCATCCTGGGAGCGACTCCAGCAGAAGCATGTCTTTGGGCTGCGGCAGTGACGACCTTGAAACAGGAGAAAAAAGGTCCTTGGATGGGTCCGGTTCATGAAGCGGAAATATTGGTGGCTCGGTTGAAGGAGTTGGCAAATTAATGTATTCAAATAATGGTTTTATTGGACTTCGTTCCTATCGGCAGCCGCCCCCCGTGGGTGGTGTATTGGTGATTCGTCACTCGGAACGCTATTCCATTTTATCGGACGAACAGGCTTACACCGCCCCGTTAACGGAAAATGGAAAGCAGATGGCGTATGAACTCGGTATGATCCTGGCTTCTACGCATCGTATTGGCGAAGTGGTATCCAGTCCGGTGCATCGGTGTATTCAAACCGGCGAGGAGATCCTGCGGGGTTCCTCAAACGGATCAACGTCTGTCGGGGTAGTGCGCCCGGTTCCATTGCTGCATTTTGACCTCAGCCTGGCGCGCATGGATGACCTGGCAACCCTGTACCTTGATGATTTGACTACCCGGCATTTACTGGCGTATCCAGATTCTAAAATTCATACCGATCTGGCAGCCGCTTTGCTGGCGGAGCTTCCTTTTCCAAGGGAGACAGGCGTCATCAATATCGCTGTAACGCATGATACGGTGCTCAGTTTTCTGTACGGACATTTCTGTCCTCCAAAATCGACCAGTGTGTTGAAATATCCGGGTTTCCTTGAGGGGTTTTACCTGGTTAAGAAGAACGGAACTGTTGAACTATACCACTCGGAAAATGGGTAAGGATGGTATATCCCACAGACGAATGATGCTTCCGTCTGCGGGATAATGGTGTCTATTACTTAATCAAAACTTCTTTGAGTAATTGGGGAAAATCGGTGAATATTCCACTGACTCCGGCATCGACCAGGGCTTTCATGGTCGGTATGTCATTTACTGTATAAACATAGACATCGTAACCTGCCTCGCGGAGCAAATGAATTGTGCCTGGAGTGATCGCGCGGCTGGAGGGATTATACGCCTGGGCATTCAGCCGTTTTAACAGAGCGAGGGGGTCTGGGTCTGGTTTCTCGACCAGGGCGGCGGTTAGGATGTACGGGTTGGCAGATTTTACCCGTTGAAGATAAGAGTGATTGAACGAAGAAATCATCACCCGCTCAGCCATGTTTAGCTCATTAATTACCCCGACTACTTTCTCGACAATGCTTGAACTAGATGGAGTGCCGCTGGCATCTTTAATTTCCACATTGACTTGCCAGTTATGATCTTTGGTGAATTGGAGCGCCTCTCGCAGGGTTGGTATCGCTTCTCCAACATACCGATCCAGTTCTGTTTTCGATACAGCTCCTGCTGCGATTTGCTGAAATGGGTCGGTTTGAATGAACCAACGTCCCATATCCAATTTGCGCAGTTCTGCCAGGGTAAATTCATGCGCCCTGGCTTTTTTTCGCTCGGGATAAACACTGGCGATATTGGATGTTCGCTCGAATGTGTTATCGTGAATCAGGATCAATTCGCCATCTTTGGTCATGGCAATATCTAATTCCCAAAGATCAGCGCCAATTTCGAATCCTTTACGGGCGGCAGCGAGAGTATTCTCGGGTGCAAGCGAACGTGCGCCGCGGTGAGCAATATTTAAGGTTCTTTTGGGATTTCTCATAGTAATTTTCTCGAATAAACTAAAAAGTAAAAGTAATACTAACCAGAATTGTAATCTATGCAACTGAAAATATCCTCATTGAAAGAAAGAAATTGTGGGTTTCTCCACAAAGAGCAGAGAAAACCCACATTGGTCAACGCATGACGAAATGGATGGTTACTTCAATCCCATCGTAAGGTAATATTCCACGATGGCATCAATTACACTTTTGGCTGCTTTGTCGAGGGCTTCTTGAGGTTTGGCTTTTCCAGCCAATACTGCATCGATGATTAATTTGCGTCGCGCTTCGGTTACCTCTACAAATGAGCGAGGTGGGTTGGAATTATCAGTAAAGATAACGGAGCAAAGGAGTCTGCGCCATTGCTTGGTGAAAATTATCGATATTGACTCAAACTGTCACCAGGATGGGGGGAAATGTCGTTACTCCCTAGTCGGTCAGTAAACTGATGTTGGATGTGGAGTAAAAGGGAAAAATGAGGATGACAGCCGCAATCGTCAAGAGCAGGATGAATGATTTATTCTCGATTGACATTTATCACAATGTTCGATATAATAAATAAAACCTTAGTTTCATCTAGTGAAACAAAAATGCCAAGATCCTCCTCTCAATCTGTTATTGTTTCTGATCGACAATCACCAGATTATTCGATTCAGGCGTTGCAACGCGGCATGCAAATATTGGACATTTTATTGGAAGCCCGTTATCCCCTAAACCTGGAACAAATCTGTTCACGAACGGGATTGGTTAAGTCAACTGCTTTCCGCATTCTGACCAATTTACTCCAGGGGGGCTATCTTGTCCAAACGAACGAGGGTTATTGGTTGGGTTTAAAGCTGTTGCGGATGGGCGCTTTGGTGGAAGAAAAATTTGATATGAAGCAAATTGCTGCGCCTCATCTGGTTGAATTGCGCAATCAAACGAATGAAACCGTGCACCTGGGTGTGCTGGATCATGATTTACGGGTTGTATATCTCGAAAAATTAGTTCCCGCCCAAATTGTTGGAATCATGATGTCGCGGGTCGGGTTTACAGCTCCTATGCACTGCACCGGTCTTGGAAAGGTGATGGCGGCTTTTCGACCTGAAGAAGAGATCCGAGACTGGTTAGATACCCACACATTGCGCGCTTTCACCTCAAATACTCTGACCACTTCCGATCAATTGCTCAACGAACTTTCGAAAATACGCGCTCAAGGATATGCCATCGATAATTGCGAGCACGAAGATCATATCCGCTGTGTGGCAGCGCCAATTTTCAGACGAGATGGCTCCATTGCTGCAGCGGTCAGTGTGGCTGGACCAGATGTTCGTTTTCCTTTGCCGTTAGACGGAAGTGTATTGGTGCAGGTTGTCCGAGCGACTGCCAGAAAAATATCGGCTTCCCTGGGCTATTTTTCGGACAAATAACGCTGGAAATGGGATGATAGGATAAACAAATCTACAAGATCTTTATGGAGGACGATCGGATGAGTCAAAACTGGCGTGGAATTTTTCCAATTGTGGTTACTCCTTTTACAGCTTCATTTGACTTGGATGAAGTAGAACTCAAACGGGTGATACGGTTTTGCGTTGAAGCTGGAGCGAAAGGGGTGGTTGGACCTGCCAATGCCAGTGAGTTTTCTACCCTATCGGATGATGAGCGTAAACGCTGGCTGGAGATTGTCGCTTATGAGACTGGCGGGCAAATTCCGCTGGTTGCCAGCACAACCTGCGGACATTGGAAACCAGCGCGCGAATTAAGCCTGTTTGCGCAAAAAGTTGGCGCGTCTTGCATCATGTCAATGCCGCCGCATGTCATGCATCCTGATGCAGCAGGTTGCTATGATTATTATAAAAACCTGGCAGAAGCGCTTGATATCCCTGTAATGATTCAAAATTATATCGGTCCAGTTGGCACACCCATGTCTCCTGAATTAATGGCACGCATGTGTCGTGAACTGCCCCATGTTGAATATATCAAAGAAGAAACGATCCCATCCTCCCGGATGATGTCCCAGACAATTGCTGCGGCAGGCGAGGCATGCAAAGGTGTTTTTGGGGGGATGGCTGGTCAGTACTTATTGGATGAATATCGCCGAGGATCTGCAGGAAATATGCCTGCCTGCCAGACTACGGATTTGCTGCAAAACGTGTGGGATTTACTCGAAGCAGGGAATGAAAAACAAGCCAGGCATATCTTTGATCGGGTTTTACCGTTGATCAATTATGAGCGCCAATATGGAGTAGCCCTATATAAAGAAGTGCTTTATCGCCGCGGGGTTATCAGTAGCCGCGTTTCACGAACTCCTGGAAAAGAATTAGATGATTTGGATCGAGCAGAGGTTACTGCGATTTTGGAAGATATTGCCCCGCTAATGAAAGTGTGGAGTATATAGACAGATGAGCGTTGAGGAAAAGAGCAAGCTGCTGGAAGGAAAAGTGGCTGTGGTTACAGGCTCAACTGGAGGCTTGGGCGAGGGTATTGCACGTCGATTAGGGCTTGATGGCGCTTCTTTGGTAATCTCGGGCAGAAGACAGGATGAAGGAGAGCGTGTGGCGCGCACACTGGCAGACGAAACCTGTGTTCCAACGTTCTTTGTTCGCTGCGATGTCGCTCTTGAAAAAGATTGCATCGAATTGGTGAAAACGTGTGTTGAGCATTTCGGTCGTCTTGATTTCCTGATAAATAACGCAGCAGCCATACCGGTTGAACCAAATGGAGCACAATCTGTTGCCTTATGGGATGATGTTTTTGCGACCAACACGCGCGGTCCATTCCTGCTTTGCCGGGAGGCTATTCCAGTGATGCGCTCTTCTGGCGGCGGGCGGATTGTCAATATTGGAACGACCCTGGTGTACCGTGGACACATGGATCGGCTGGCATATGCCTGCTCCAAAGGTGCGTTGCTCACCATGACGAAAATTATGGCGCGCGAATTAGCAAAGGATCGTATTACGGTTAATTGGGTCACTGTGGGCTGGGTGATCACTCCACAAGAAATTGCCCACCGCGATCAAACGCATGGCGATGGGAAAAAATACCTGGCAACAGCCGGTCAGAGAATGCCAATGGGTGAACTGGAAACGGTGGAAGACATTGCCGAAGGTGTTGCGTATCTATGTTCTCCTCTGGCAAGTCATGTAACCGGATGTGAATTGAATATATCGGGCGGTGCGTGGGTATAAACGAAAGGAAGCAAGCGCAATGAAAATCACTGAATTACATACCTATCTTGTCGGTAATCCCTGGAAAAATTGGGTTTTTGTAAAAGTATTAACGGATGAGGGATTGTATGGATGGGGAGAAGCCACCAGCGGTTTAAGCGCAAAACCAGGAGAGGAGCAGGTAAAAGAGTTGGCGCGTTTTGTGATTGGAGAAGACCCTCTTCAACCCGAACGCCTGTGGAACCGGATGTATAAAGGTGTATATCTCAACACCTATGTCGGAATGAATGCGATTGAGATCGCTTGTTGGGATATTTTGGGAAAGGCGATGGGTAAACCCATTTGGCAGCTTTTGGGGGGAAAACAACATTCAAAGCTGCGCGTCTATGCCAATGGTTGGTACAAAGGACCACGCGACCCCGGCTTTTTTGGCGAGGCTGCATCCAGGTTAAAAGAGATGGGTTACACGGCAATCAAATTTGACCCGTTTGGGGCAGCCTATCGCTTTTTCAGCAATGCAGAAGAGCGGCGTTCGTTGGATCTGGTGCGGGCAGTGCGCCAGGCTGTAGGCGACGATATGGATATTTTGATCGAGGGACATGATCGATTTTCTGTGGCTACTGCAATTCGTTTAGGAAAACAATTAGAAGAGTATCATCCAATGTGGTTTGAAACGCCGGTCATGTCTACTGATATTGCCGCTACGATTGAGGTTGCCCGGGCGATCAATGTGCCAGTCGCATCAGGGGAACGGTTCAGCCGACTATCTGAGATATTTGACCTGGTTGCCCCGCGCGCTGTCAGCATCATTCAACCAGAGACACTGCGGATTGGAGGAATATCTGGGGCGCGCAAAGCCTGCGCCATTGCCGAAGCTGGAGAAGCTTTCATTGCCTTACACCAGGCGCAAAGTCCGCTTAATACAGCAGTAAACACTCATATTCATGCCACGATCCCTAATTTCTTAATCCAGGAAAATTTCGACGATTTTTTGGAACCCTGGGCTCACGATGTGGTGCGTGGAACTCCACGTGTGCGCGATGGTTTTATTGAACCAACCGATTTGCCGGGTTTAGGAATTGAGTTGGACGAACAGGAAATGCTCAAGCATCCTTATGGCTCCGACAATTTTTTACGCTTGTTCGAAGATGGTTGGGAAACGCGCCGGAGATGATATGAAAAGGATAAAGACTGGTTGATCAGGAAAGGAGGTTCATCGGAAAATATTAGAAAAAATTCAAGGTTTGTTTTATCTACATCGTTTGAGAAAACCAACTATTTATATGGAGGATTAGAATGACTGGAAAAATATCACGACGTAATTTCTTAAGAGGCGCTGTGTTAGCCAGCGCCGGTTTGGCGGCAGCAGCCTGCCAACCTGCTCAACCTTCAGGTCCGGCTGCTACCCAGGCTCCGCAAGGCTCTCCTTCACAGCCCAAGAAAGAAGTCAAAATCACCTGGATGGTTTGGGGTGGTGTGGAACGTTATAAAGTTCACACTGATAACTGGGCGCGTCTTTACCCCGAAACCAATGCCTGGTTGAAAGTTGAAAATGTCTCCCCTGGATCAGGCGAAGCTGATTCATATAAGGCGCTGCGCCTGGCTCTGGCAGCCGGTGGAGAGGGTCTGCCTGATATCTGCGCATTTAACTACAATGGCATTCCTGAATTTGCGCGCGGTGGACATCTACTGGTTCTAGACAATTACATGACCAAGTACCAGGCGGACCTGGTTGAACGAGCCAAAGCGGTTGGTCAATATGAGGGTAAATTTATTGGGGTAGTTAACCAGCTTAAACCGAAAGTGTGGTTCTACCGTAAAGATCTCTTTGATAAAGCGGGCATCAACCCTGACACGATAAAAACTTGGGATGAGTTAATGGCAGCAGCCAATAAGTTCAAAGAAGCCAATCCTGGCAGCTTTATGTTTAACATGGGGCTCAAGCCTGCCGGTTATTATTATAACGAGATGCTCTCCCATTGGGATGATTCACAATTCTCTGACAAAAGCGGTAATTACACCTTCCAGAATAATCCCAATTACAAGAGTGTCTTCCAGTGGCTCAAGCAGATGGGCACGACCGGCATCAGCTACAACACGGATGACTTCAGTACCGACTGGGGTCCTGCCTTTGCCGATAACAAGATCGGATCCAGCCTGATCGCTGCCTGGATGACCGGTTTCCTGCCGAAATATGCTCCCAAACAAAAGGGATTATGGAAACTGACCCTCTGGCCAGAGTTTAATCGTTACGGGACAGATAACGGCGGACAGGTTACCTGTGTCATGAAAGGCTCAAAGAATCCCGATGCTGCCTTTGAATTCATTTCAAAGATGTGGCTGGAGGCAAAGGGAGCGCTGGCATATTGGGAGGCGATCGGCTCACCCACCTGCATTAAGTCCGGTCAGGAAGCGATCAAGGCAGCAGCGATGAAAGCCGAACGTCCTGCGGGTATGTCCGATGAAAACTGGGCAGTAGCGCCAGTAAACTTCTTTGGCGGTGATTTCATGGATGTGGTTAACAAAGCTACTGACTATGTCAAGGTGTTCCCGTGGTCGCCGAAAGGCACTGCTGAAATGAGCATCTTGCAGCAGCACCACCAGGCGTATATGGAAGGCAAAGAAACCCTGGAGGAATCCCTCAATAAAGCCGCTGCGGACATGAAGCAGCAAATCGGTAATCCTTACGCTTAATTTGAATCACCCAAGGGGCGCACAATCTTCGTGCGCCCCATTTATCTGATTGATGGAGGTTGCGCTGTGACAGCAAATTCAGCCGTTGTTTCGCCTTCTACTGCTATTCCATATAAACCGCGCAAGCGATGGGGTGAGATCATCGCACCTTATTTATTCATATCACCCTTTTTGATTTCTTTTATCCTCTTGTTTCTTGGTCCGGCAGTTTATTCCCTGGTGCTCAGTTTTTTCCGTTTTGCCGGTTACGGTGAAGCCACTTTTGTTGGGGTGCAAAATTATGAAAAGACGTTGTACTACCACGTCTTTTGGACCCAAATGCGCAATGTGGTTCAGTATTGGGTTGGACATGCTATCCCGTTGGTGGTACTGGCGTTTTTAATGGCGGTGTTGGTAAATGCCCGCAGCGTTAAGAATAAAAATCTTGTCAAGCCGTTATTGTTTTTACCACAACTGGTGGCAGCGGTAGCTGCGGCGCTTCTCTTTAAAAATTTTTTCGGCACAAACTACGGGTTGCTTAACACAATTCTTGGACAGCAAATCCCCTGGTTGGAGAATATGGATATTGCGCGCTGGGTAGTGATCATCGTCATTGTCTGGCGCGGAATGGCATACTGGTTTGTCATTTTCCAGGCAGGATTAACATCCATCAATACTGAAGTGACCGAAGCTGCCATTGTGGATGGAGCGAATGCCCTACAGCGCTTGATTTTTATCACAATTCCCCTGATGCGCCGAACCTTTTTGTTTTTCTTCGTGATGGATGCCATTGGATCGATCCGTATTTTCGAGACTCCCAATGTCTTGGGTTCGAATATGGGAGGGTTGGCTCCATTACAAATGGCGCCAGTATTAAACCTGGTGATCGATAATATCCGCAATGCATTATTTGGTCAGGCAGCCGCCACTAGCTGGTTGCTGTTTATTTTCATTGCTTTTATCTCGTGGATGCAGTTCCGCTTGTTCCGCGATTGATGGTGGAGGATCAGCTATGGCAACCATAATTCATCCCAAGTCTCAACTCAAAAGTCAATCCTGGTATCGATTTACCCATTTCCTGTCAGTTTTTATGATCTACTTTGCGTTGCTCATATTTATCATTCTGGCGTTGTATCCCATGCTGACCATGTTGATGAACTCGTTCAAGAGTGATAATGAAATGTACCGTAACCCGGTGGCGCTGCCGATTGTCTGGACGCTGAAGAGCTACGCCGCAATATTTGAATATCATGGTGGAATGTGGCTAAACTTTATCAATTCTGCCATAGTAGCGGTTACCAGCACCTTGTTTTCGGTCATTTTATGTGCGCTGGCGGCATTTGCATTTGCCAAATACCGATTCAAAGGGCGGAGCCTCATCTTTGCTTTGCTGCTTGGCACCATGATGGTACCCTCTGAAGTTACCATGCCAGGGTTATTTATTGCGTTTGCTCAACTTAAGTGGATTAATACCTTACAGGCGCAGATTTTGCCGACGATCACATCAGTTAGCGGATTATTTTTGATCCGGCAATACATGTTAGAAATACCCGATGCCTTGCTCGATGCAGCACGTATCGATGGGGCTAATCACCTTCAGGTGTTTTGGTATGTCATGGTTCCAACCAGCGCACCGGTTTTAGGGGCGTATGCGATTTTACATTTTCTGGGCGTGTGGAATGCTTATACCTGGCCGACCCTGGTAGCAACCAAGCGCGCGGTGCAACCAATTATGGTGGTTTTGCCTCAGATTGTGGATCCAGTCATTGGGTTTGTGCCTGCCTGGGGAACGATCATGGCGGGTTGTGTCCTCTCAACCCTGCCTTTACTCATCGTCTTTCTGGCGTTCCAGGAGCAGTTCCTTTCCAGCGTTACGATTGGCGCGGTGAAGGAATAATCATGGGGAATAAAAAATTCTATCGCGGGCTGGAATTGATGCAGCCCAATGTCATTGAACCGACCAAAATGCCGCGCACGGCTGCCATCCCAGTAGTGCGCGATCCCGAATCAGGTTATCTGAACGCAGGGACGTATAGTTGCGGGGTGGTTAATACTTCACCCTTGCAGATCATATTTGGTCCCAAAGGAGCGGATGCAATTGCTGCGTTTCGAGCGGCAGATGAATTTACAGTGGCGGTACCACGCTGCGATCAGTTGGATGCTATGTGGACGACTGCTCTTGAAGTGCCGCATGGGATCAACGAAATCGAAATTGCTGGTTGGCATGAACTGCCCAGTCAAAAAATTGCCACGCCAGGAATCGCAGAATGCCCTCTGAACCTGGAATGTAAGAAAATATTTCTGGCACCGCTGCCGCGTCCCTGGCGCACGATTGTCGTTGCTGAAGTAGTTGGGGTGAGTATTGATTCCCGTCTGTTATCAATGAGCCGGTCAGAAACAGTCAAGCTTTTTCCTTTACATGAAGCAGGTAGCCACCCACAAACAGGTTTGTATAGTCCCAGTCATTTAAGCGGAGAACTGATACCTGCCGCGCATCCAGAGCTAAACCTGATATCCGATTATGGATTGAGAAAAGAAGAAAAGACATTCATCCCTGTCGAAAAAATCTATCAGCCGGAGAATGCGCGGGTTTTGATGAATGCAATCTGGCCGCGACCAGGTTATATTTTGTTGACCGCGGATTCTTTAGGAAAAACCTGTGCTCTTCCACTCATTGGTGGTTCACTGCAATCGACCGAACCGGCTGTGCAAATACCAGTTCCCCGAGCCAGTCCATCCTATACACATATTAGAAACAGTGGTGTTTTTTCAATATCGATTCCAGATCGGTCGCTCATCTCTCAATTTGAATCGTTGCTCTCCTCCCCCAACCATGATCTGGTTGAAGCTGGTTTTCACTTATTGCCAGCCAACGAAGTTGGTATAGGAGGTGTAGCAGAATGTCCGGTGACAATGGATTGTAAGGTAGTCTTTTTCGAGGATGTTCCTGGCACAGACTATGCCTTTGTGGTTGGCAGGCGAGTGGGGGTTTCATTGGATGAGCAGATCAGCGAAGCGCTTGACTCCCATCGACATTTCCTTGCAGAGCGGTTGGCGTATGTCAATCACTTGTATGCCCAATATCTGTATTCAGTTTTGGATATATCTCCAACAGGTAAATTACAACCGAAATGGGGTTTTCATGACCCTGAAATGCTCTCAGTACGTTCGCTGCCAAGCTGGGGCAGCCGCTACACAGGTGGCTGGTGGGGTCCAGGACCCGCGCTGAATTTTTGGTTAATTGAGCTAAGTCAGTCTGGTCTGATCAGTAAACCCGAATTTTATAAGATTACCTATGCGCTGCGTCTTTGGAATAATGGTCGTCTCATCCCTCATCTGGCAGAATACATAACGCCAGCGATGAAAGAAGAATTGCGCGTTCAGATGACACAACTATTTCATAAAATGGCATGGGCGCACCGCGACCTGGAGAAATGGCAAGAAGTTCATTCTGTATTAGAGAAATTTCCTGAGGAGCCTCGTTCTCATCATGATGGACCAATTTACCATGAAAAATGGTATGACAGCCATATCTAGGGGTGATCATGGCGAAGGGATATTAACCAATGGGCAGACTTTTTTACTCCGCTGATGAATTGCTGAAACGACCGTTGTTTCCGGGAATGCATGACCCAACGCATCTTTATTATCACTTCCGTCCGGCTCGCCCGGCAGATCTGGTGGTATCACGCGATCCGCTGTCCGGCGAATTGAATGTGGCAGCTGGTACCTATGGATTGCTCACAGAGAAACCATACACCATTTGTCTGCACAGCTCCAAGCATAGCTACGATACCACCCGCAACCTGCAGATGGGCAGCGAATGTGTGATCGCGTTGCCAGACCGTGATCAGGTGGCGGAGACTTGGTGGACAGCCCTGCCCATCCCACGCGGCATAAACGAAGCTGATATTTGCGGTTTTTCGCCCCTGCCTTCAAAATTAATTTCTGTGCCTGGGATAGCTGAATGCCCGGTCAACCTGGAGTGTAAGGTTGAGTGGATCAAAGATTGGTACACTCATTATGCGATTTTCTTGCGCGTTTTGGCTGCCAGTCTTGATGAAAAATACCTTGAAAAAAGCCGCCTGGAGATCATTCGACAATATCCAACATACGAAGTGGATGATCAGACCAATCGCTTCGGAGGGGCAATTGAACGGTTAGGAGTAAATGGCAAATTGTTCGACTGCCCTGCTTTTCCGGTCGGTGCAAAAAAAGGGGAGGGTACCTGGCAGGGTTGGTTAAGCGACTTGACACAGGCTGGATTTCTCTCAACCAGGCAGCAACAAATAGTTGAGAAATGGATTGCCGAGTTGGAACATCAGACCCTTGAAAATTCATATAATTCACCATCTGATTCATTATCGCGAAAAATAAGCCGGGTTTTTGAATTGGCGGGTTGGGAGGAATGGAATGAACTGCGTACATTTCTGGCTAGAGAAGAATGAGGGCTGATGTGATGGATAGAGTATATTATTCCAGCGCTGATCTTGATACGATGTGGGATGCTTCGCATGGCTTGCTTTCTCAGGTTGGATATCATCTGCGTTCACCCATGCCGCAGGTCTTTTTGGTAACAGTTGATCCTCAACTCAGACGGGCTGGGGTTTGTGTGCGGACAGCTACGCTTACTCCATTGTCATGGATACCCTATACAATGGCAGTTACTATTCCCCAGGATGATCAGAAAGTGATTGATGGAATAAGTCATCTAAACGCAGAATGTGTTCTGGCGCTGCCCACCTGTCATCAACTGCGCCAGCTCACCTTGTGCAGCCAGCGGTTTCCCAAGGGCGTCTCTGAGGCGTCGATCGCTCGTTTTCGATTGTTCTGTTCTCAAACCGTAGCGATACCGGGCATCGAAGACTGCCCGGTAAATTTCGAATGCCGGGTAGACCATATTGAGCCTTATTATGGGCATGTGGTCGTTTTCCTTAAGGTCACTGGCGCAAGCATCCAGGCTGATTTGATATTTAAGGAGCGTCAGGAAATTGTTGATCTCTTCCCGACAAACCTGGCAGACAAAACACTCAATGACCAGGGGAATAAGCAGTTGCGGGTATCCAGCATGGGCGACCTGTTTCTTTGTCCAACCTTTCCTGTTGCGCCTAAGCAAGGCTGGTATTCGCGCTTTGATATCTGGATAAAAGACCTGTTCGATGAAGGTTATTTCACCGCAGAGGAATATAACCAGATCATCCGATTGAATAACCGTTGGGAAGAACTGTTTTCCAGCCTGGATTTGCTGGAACGTGTGCGCTTGCGCGAGAATCTGACCGGCTTAATCTCCCGAATAGTGCGGGAAGATTGGGATGGTGTCCATGCTTTCCTGGCAAATTTGAGATAGTGTCTCTCAGGATGACGATCCGAAGAGAAACGAATATTTTTTTAATTCCTTTCCATTATGAACCCTCTTCCTGAAATCAAACAAATTCAAGGTCATCCGCGTTTTTTTGTGGATGGGAAACCATTTTTAAGTCTCGGTCTGCAGTGGGATTGCGACTCGTGTTTCAGTACCGAGGTGATGAATCCCCTTTTTCCGCATGCTGCGCGGTTATGCGCCAACACTGTTTCTTTGCCGGTCTATTGGAAAGAAGTGGAACCAACTCCTGGCAAATATGTTTTTGAGATGGTGGATGAACGCATTCGCCAGGCGCGGATGAATGGACTGCGGCTGGTATTGTTGTGGTTTGCCACCTGGAAAAACGCTACTGCGTTTTATGCACCGGATTACATTAAATCCGATTCCAATCTCTATTCGTTGGCGCTGACCCGTGAGGGAGGAAAAACGATCAGCCCTTGTCCATCTGGAAAAGAAATCTGGCAGCGCGACCGGGATGCATTGATTGCTTTGATGTCTCATCTGCGCGATCATGATGAACAACGTACTGTGATCATGGTGCAGGTCGAAAATGAACCGGGATTATTGTCCACCGACCGCTGCTACTGTCCCGTCTGCACTGCTCAATTTCAGGCAGGGGGATGGGAAAGGGAATGGGGTGTTCATGCTGCTGAAGCCTTCAGCGCTGCGATGGTTGCGGGATATATTGACCGGCTGGCGGTTGAAGCCAAGAGGGTTTATCCTATTCCGTTATACACCAATGTATGGCTGTCTCATAAAGTAGGAGGTATTCCGGGAAAGAGCTATCCCTCAGGTGGGGCAGTACCGGAGATGCTGACTGTGTTCCGCGCATATGCTCCACACCTGGATTTAATTGCTCCAGATATTTACACCAGCGGTTATCGTGATTTTCAGCGCGTTTGCCAGGTTTACTCCAGCAGTGGTAATCCGCTCTATATCGCGGAAGCCAGCAGTTCGGTGAATGGCAGGGCAGAACGCAACGCATTTTATGCATTTGGTGAACATCATGCCATCGGTTTTGATCCCTGGGCGATCGATTGGTCTTATCCAGATCAATACGATCACCCGATTGTTGACCGTACCGATGGTAGGTGGGGACCGCAGGCTTATACACTGCGCGACTCTTATTTTGCCATTGCACGCGCAATGCAGCCGATTATTACTACGCAAGGTACTCCTCAATTATTCACATTTGTCCAGGAGCCGCAAGAAAATGGCACCGGTTGGGCAGCTGATGGTTGCGATGTGTTGATTTCTTATCAGGATCCTGACCAGGCGGCACGCGGAATGGTCATTCAGGTAAAACGAGGTGAATTTTTATTGGTAGGAGTGGGATTTGAAGCTCGTTTTCAATTTCCTCGTCCTTTTGGCGGCGCTATCCCAAATCTTTGGGCGGAGGCAGGTTATTTCAAAGGGGATCAATGGGTATGTCAACGTGTGCTGCGTATTGAGCGTCCTGAGAGTCATGGCATTGTAGTGAAGATGATCGAGCCGGATGTAATTCGGGTGACCTTCTAGTGAAAGATGCGGTCAGGTTTCTCCCGGTACAGTACATGGGCTGGTGGGTAGGTAATTATCGATGGTCGCGTTAAAACATTAATTTACCTAATGAGGAGAACATGTAAATGAGCAAACCTCTACCAGAATTTAAAAAGAGTGGAGACAAATCAGTTTTTTTAGTGGATGGACAGCCATTTTTGATCCTGGGTTTACAATGGGATTGTGACAGTTGTTTTACTCCCCATGATATGAGCCCGCTTTTTCCCCACGCCGCGCGGATGGGCGCAAATACGGCGACTTTGCCCACTCCCTGGCGCTCAATCGAACCAGAGCCGGATCGCTATGATTTTAGCATCATCGACGAAGCGATTCGGTGCGCGCGAGAAAACAATATGCGCATTATCCCTCTGTGGTTTGGCACCTGGAAGAATGCCTGTTCATTCTACGCGCCAGACTATATCCGTGAGAACCCGGCTACTTATCAACCTGCCTTAAGTCGGAATGGAGACTCCTGCATCTCTTTGTGTTACAACTCGGATATCACCTGGCAGCGTGACCGCAAAGCCCTGTGCGAGTTGATGAAACATATTCGAGAAGTAGATCAAGAGCGGACGGTGATCATGGTGCAGGTAGAAAATGAAGCGGGTCTCTTAGGAACCGACCGCTGCTATTGTCCAACCTGTAATGAGCGATTTGCCGCTGGGACATGGGTCGAGATTCCTGGTGTTTCACCTGAAGAAGCATTCAGTACGGTATGTCTGGCGCAGTATATTGACCGGCTGGCTGGCGAGGCGAAGGCGGTATATAACCTGCCAATGTATGTTAATGTATGGCTTGCTAACCCCGTGGGCAGCATTGCTGGGCGCGATTATCCTTGCGGGGGGGCAGTGCCAATGACATTTGATCTTTACCGCCAGCAGCTTCATCACATCGACCTGATTGCGCCTGATATTTATAAGGCAGGTTTCCGCGAATTTCAATGGTTTTCTCAGGTTTATTGTGTGCCTGGAAATCCTTATTATGTTGCTGAACATTCGAGTTCGATGGTCGGCAGGGCAGAGCGGAATGTTTTTTATGCAATTGGACAATATGGGGCTGTCGGTTTCGACCCCTGGGCGATTGATTCTCCCTTTCCAGAGCGAGAAGGGCATCCTCTGATCGATCCGGTGGGTGGAGAATGGGGGCTGCAGGCGTACTGGCTGCGCGATTCGTATGTTTCAATTCAGCGCGCCATCCAGCCCATAGTTGCTGCGCAGGGCACACCGCGTTTGTTTACGTTTGTGCAGGACTTTCCGGCTGAAAATGGAACGGCGTGGACGGACGACGGCGTGGATGTGATCATTGGATACCGCGATCGAGACCATGCGGCGCGTGGAATGGTCATCCGTCTTTCTCAAAATGAATTTCTGGCGCTGGGTGTGGGATTCCAGGTGCAGTTCCGCCGTCCGCGCCCAAGTGGGCAGCCTGTGCCTTTAAAGAAAGCTGAATGGGGCGAATATAAAGGTGATAAGTGGGTGTTGCATCATCCCATGCGCCGCGAACGCCCTGAATCAGTCGGCTGGCCGATTGTGTTCCTGGAGCCGGGTGTAGCGAAAATTACGCTGGATATATAAATTCCTGGTTCATGTGTACCAAAATCATTGGTATATAACCAAAGGTTCATGTATTTTCTGCGCAACTGCCAGGTGAAATTGATCCCGATTGTTGACAGTCGCAGTTTTAAAATTAACAAAGGAGTCTGGTTATGAAAACACCTGTAAAGATTACGATCATTGGCGCAGGAAGTGCGCAATTTTCTGCCGGAATCATCCGCGACCTGTGCGTCAATCCGGGGCTGCATGGCAGTCATGTGACGTTCATGGATATCGACGCTCACCGGCTGGATATGGTCAGCCGGTTGGCTGAACGATTGGCTGCGGAATTGCAAACCCCATTAACCTTTTCAAAAACGCTCAATCGGGTCGAAGCGCTTAAAGGGGCTGACTTTGTCATCAACACTGCGCAGGTTGGTGGTCACGATTGGACAGAGGCTCAGCGCAGTATGGCGGAGAGGCATGGATATTACCGCGGTGCGCGTTTGCATGATTTTCCACAGGCAGCGTTTTTCCTGGATGTTGCGCGCGATATGGAAAAATATTGCCAGAATGCCTGGCTGATCCAGTCTGCTAATCCGGTGTTTGAAGGGTGTACGTTGATGGCTCGTGAAACGAAGATAAAAGTGTTGGGTTTGTGCCATGGACATTATGGATACCGCGAGGTGGCGCGCGAGTTGGGGCTGGATCTGGAATATGTTTCGGCGCGCATGCCGGGGTTCAATCATTGGATCTGGATGACCGATTTTCGTTACAAAGGCGAAGACGCCTATCCTTTATTGGATGAATGGATTGCTACAAAGGCTGAAGCGCATTGGGCAAAGGGTCCGCGAGGTTTTGCAGATAATCAAATGTCACGCGCGGCGATTCACCAGTACCAGATCTTCGGTAAGATGCCAATTGGCGACACACCGCGCATGGTCGGCTGGTGGTACCACACCGACCTGGAGACGAAAAAACGCTGGTACGGCAACCTGGGCGGTTTCGATTCGGAAATCGGCTGGCAAATGTACCTGGAGAAAATGAATGAAAATGTGGCTAAGGTTGAGCAGGTGGCATTGGATGAAAGCCGGAAAGTCAGTGATACTTTCAAACCAGTGCAGAGCGATGAACAAATCGTTCCGATCATAAACGCACTGGTTAATGATGTAGCCGGACTGTACCAGGTTAATATCCCGAATCAGGGACAAATCATCAAACAATTTCCTGAGGACCTGGTGATCGAGTGCCAGGGACTGGTCAGCGGGGCGGGTATCCGCGGCATCTCTGAGCCGCCGTTTCCGCCAAAGATCATGGCAGCGGCGATGATTCCACGCTGGCATCGGGCAGAACTGGTAGTAAAAGCGCTTCAGACTGGTGACCGGGATATACTGCTTCACTACCTGTTAGAAAGCCATCGCACTCGCAGTCTAGAGCAGGCGGAAGGTCTGCTGGCAGAATGGCTGGATGATCCCCGCAACCTGGAAGTTGCCAGGCTATTCGGGGTAAAATAATGCCCAAGACTATAAAAACAGGAGAATTGTAGATGCCTGAGATTCCTTTTTTTCAGATCGAAAAAGATGATTTAAGCCGTTTTAAAGGCAAAGCGCCGGCATTTGTTACGTTTGGCGAAGTGATGGTGCGCCATACTCCCGCCGATGACGAACGACCAGAGCGCACCCGCCTGGTGCGCCTCTCGATGGCTGGCAGCGAATACACCCTGGCGATGGGTCTGGCGCGTTTGGGTATTCCTTCTGCATATATCACCCGTGTGCCGGATAATCCCTACGGCAGGCAGGTGCGGTCTATCGCCCGTGAGCAGGGTGTTAACACCGACTACATCGTCTGGGCGCCGCGCACAGATTTGATTGGCTGGATGGTGTATGAGATCGGGCGCACTCCCCGGCGCGATACAGGCATCTACCAGCGCAAATACTCGGCTGCTTCTCGCCTCGACGCGGGAATGGTGGATTGGAAATCGGCGCTGAAAGATGCGGTGCTGTTTCACACCTCAGGCATTACCTTTGGGCTGGCGACCCACAGCGGTTATGAGCGGAATTACAACCTGGCAGCGTTCCAAGAAGCTGTACAGCTACGCCCGCAGGGCTGCCTGGTAGGATTGGATTTTAACTACCGCAGCACGCTGTGGTCGGTTGACCAGGCGCGCGAGGTAATGACGCCGCTGCTTGAAGATTATGTAGATGTGCTGGTGACGACGATCGAGGATATGGCACAGCTGTATGGCATTGGCTGTGGGCAATATTCGCCCAAGCAAATCGAGGACGGCGATATTGGACATCTCGAAGATGACGATATCCGCGCGTTTGCTGAGGAGGTGCATAAACGGTTTAAAACGAAGATCGTTGCCATAACCATCCGCTACCCGGATAATTTTGAGCAGCATCGTTGGGAATCAGCGGCGGTCCATGCCGACGGTACTTTTTTCCGCTCGCCAGCGGTGAAATCGATCACCTTATGGGACCGGCTGGGGGGCGGCGACACCTGGAACGCCGGTTTTTATTACGGATTGATCACCGGTGATTTCAGCCCGGACAGCATTGTTAAGGGTGTACTGGTCGGTGATGCGGCTACCCGCCTCAAACAGACCCTGATGTTTGACCTGCCAATTGTTGACCGCTCTGAGATTCAGGCGTTGATGAAAGCGGATGCCCAGGGTGGCGGCAAGCGCACTTCGCGCTAATCCATCTCCAGTCCTTTGGCAGCCGAAAGGTTTTAACCTGAATGTGCCTGCTTTCGCTCTGGAGCCATAACTTGATTCGAAATAAGGGAGCTATGAACAAATCTCAGAAATTAAGCCTCATTCGTGAAACCGGTGTGATCGCCATCATGCGCGCCAAATCCTCCGACCAACTAATCGCCGCGGCGGATGCCATCCGCCAGGGAGGTGTCAGGGTGATTGAGGTGACTATGACTACCCCCGGCGCGCTGAATGTAATTCAAGAAGCCACCCGGCGCTATGGCGATGCCGTTTTGTTTGGAGCCGGTTCGGTGCTGGATCCCGAATCAGCCCGCGCTGCCATCCTGGCTGGAGCCGGGTTCATTGTCGCGCCGTCGTTGAATCTGAACGTGATCGAGTTGTGCAACCGCTACAGCATTCCTGTCATGCCGGGTTGTTATACCCCCACCGAGATGCTGACCGCCTGGGAAGCCGGCGCTGATATGCTCAAACTCTTTCCTGCAGAGGTTGGGGGTCCGGATTTGGTGCGCGCTATTCTGGCGCCGTTTCCGCAATTTGAGATTGTGCCGGTTGGCGGGGTTGACCTGAACACCGCGGCTGAGTTTATCAAGAAAGGCGCAGCCGCACTGGGTGTGGGCAGCAGCTTGGTCAACCAGAAATTGCTCGACGCTGGTGACATGGACGAACTGATTCGCCGCGCTGCAGCATTTATCGAAGAGGTGGAAAAAGGTCGAAACGGTAAATAACAACCCCCAGCTACTCGCTCTTTTTGACTTTTACCCGGATGCCTTCGACGGCTTCAACGATGACTTTTGTGCCTTTTTTGAGTGGAACATTCTCGTCTGTTGATTCTGCCGTCCAGAGTTCGCCACCCACCTGCACCGTACCCACGGGAGCAAGATCGCTCTTAACGGTGCCAATTTGCCCGACGAGCGTTTCTCTTCCTGCTTTAACGGGTGCGCGCATCGCGCGCAGGGCAAAGCTTACCACCACCAGGAAACTGATGCCGGTGACCACGCTGACACCGACTACCAGCGGAATCGATACGCGCTGGAAAGACGGAACGCCTGGCGAGTTGAATAGCACCAGCGCTCCGACAATAAACGATCCGATGCCAGCGGCAGTTAACGCGCCGACTGTGGGTGTCTTCAATTCCAGAATGAAGAGGATAAACGCCAGGATGATGAACAACACACCAAACCAGTTGACCGGCAGCACGCCTAAACCGTAGGTAGCGAGCAGCAGGCACACCACCCCTACGAAACCTGCCACCCATCCACCGGGGCTGGATAATTCGATTAGAATTGCCTGGACGCCAATCGCCAGCAGCAAGAACACCAGGTTGGGATTGGTCAACAGTTGCAGCAATTGCTCAATGAAAGATGCCTCTATTTCTACCAGTGAGGCGCTGGCGGTGCGCAGGCTGCGCGTTTTACCTTCGATTTCTACCACAAGTCCATCGAGCTGGCGCAGCAGGTCATCCGGGCTGTTGGCGATCAGATCGATCAAGCCAACTTCGAGGGCTTCGTTTGCTGAAGCTGCCTTGGCAGTATCAATCGTTGCTTCTGCCAGTTCCACGGCTTTCGGTCCACGCCGGGCGGTCAGGTTGCGGGCAGTCGCTTTGAGAATTTCTTTGACCTTGCTTTCCATGGCGGTGCCAATGTCTTCCCCTTGCGCGCCAACCGGGCTGGCAGCGCCGATAGCGGTTTCTGGCGCCATAGCGGCAACATGTCCTGCCAGGGTGATCAGAGTGCCAGCGCTGCCAGCAATGGCGCCGCGCGGCGCAACATAGACCACCACAGGCACCGAACTGCCGCGGATTTCTTCCACAATTTTGTTCATCAGGTCAATGCTGCCGCCTGGCGTATTCAGTTGAAAGATCAACGCTTCTGCCCCTCGATCCCTGGCAGCGCTGAGACTGCGTTGCAGGTGCGATAACATCGAAGGCGTCAATGCGCCCTCAGATTTCATGATCAAAACAACCGGTCGGCTGTCCTGGGCGTTCCCTGCGTTCATTGGAAGGATGCAGAGCATCAACGCCAGCAGGCATACTGCACGCAGCAACCAGCGATGAAAAAGAGAGTGCTCGTTAATAATTTGATGGGTCATTCTTTATCCTGTTATCTCTATCGTACCACCAGTCGCGTAGAGAATCAAATGAATTCATCCTTTGGGAAAATTTCGCGCAATCAAGTTTTGGGGAATTGATTTTGGTGGTAAGATTCGCTTATTCTCCCCAATATGGAAAAGAAGAATGACAAAACAGCCCCTGGTTAATGGAAGCAATCGTAAATGGTTCATTTTAATGTCCAATGGTTTGGGCGTTTTCCTGGCTACAATTGACGGCAGCATTGTCAATATTGCCCTGCCCACCCTGACGCGTGAACTCAATACCCAGTTTTCCACGGTTCAATGGGTAGTGCTGGCGTATATGTTGACCATTGTCACCCTGCTGCTCTCGATTGGGCGGCTGGCGGACATGATTGGCAAGAAAAAGTTATTTATCACTGGCTTTGTGCTCTTTACAGTTGGCTCCGTATTATGCGGGCTGGCGTCAAGAGTTGAGGTCTTGATTCTTTTTCGCGTTTTCCAGGGTTTTGGGGCTGCAATGACGATGGCGCTGGGACCGGCAATTGTGACCGAAGCGTTTCCCTCTTCTGAACGCGGCAAAGCGCTGGGGATCAACGCCATGATGGTATCATTAGGGTCAATTTCGGGACCCACGATCGGCGGCATCATCCTCAGTTCGCTATCCTGGCATTGGATATTTTTTGTTAATTTACCAGTCGGCATTGTGGGTGTCTTGCTGGCGGTCAGGTTTATCCCTGAAACCGCGCCGCGTGGTGGTCAAAAATTTGACTTTGCCGGGGCAGGTACCCTGTTTTCTGGATTACTATGTTTTTTGTTGGCGCTTACCTTTGGGCAAAATATTGGATTTTTAACCACGCCGGTGATCCTGCTGTTTAGCGGCGCGGTCTTGTTCATTACGTCGTTCATCTTGATCGAACAGCGGGTGTCTCAACCGATTATCGAGCTGTCTCTGTTTCGTAATAAATTACTGGCAATCAACATTCTCACCGGTTTTTTAGTGTTTATCTCTGCCTCGGCGAATGTGTTATTGATGCCGTTTTATCTGCAAAATGTCCTGCGTTTCCCTCCCAACCAGGCGGGATTGTTGTTAGCCACGGTGCCAGTTGCGATGATTGTGACTGCCCCGCTCATGGGCGCGTTATCTGACAAAATTGGATCGCGTCCGCTGGCGATGGTTGGATTATTGATCCTGGCGCTCAGTTTTTGGGGAGTCAGCACATTGGATCAAAACACCACCGCATTAAGTTATTTCCTGCATTTGCTGCCGGTTGGGATTGGTTTGGGCACGTTCAATTCTCCCAACAGCAGCGCAATCATGGGATCAGCGCCTCGCGAGCGGATGGGAGTGGTTTCGAGTATGTTGGCGCTCACCCGCACCATGGGGCAAACCACCGGGCATGCGATTAATGGCGCAATCTGGGCGAGCCTGGTGAGATATTATGCGGGGGGGACGGCATTGGTGGACGTTACCAAAGCGCCCGCAGCCGCCCAGGTAGCCGGATTAAATGGAACAATTCAAGTGATGGTTGGGCTGTTGATCTTCGGACTTGTGCTGGGCATTTGGGCGTTTTTTAAGGAAAGGCAAGAGCGAAGGCTGGGTATTGCACCCAGCCAACAGGGTTAACCAACACCTTTAGATTGATGCGATTGGGAGGAGTATGCAAAATCTGAAAGGTTTTTCGATACGCTGGAGCACCATCCGCGATTATTTTGTAATACTGGTGGGATCGCTTGTTCAGGCGTTAGCGCTGCGGTTATTCCTGGTGCCAGCCAATCTGGTCAGCGGAGGGGTCTCCGGTGCAGCCCAGGTGATCAATTTCTATACGGGCTGGGCGATTGGGTTGATGGTCTTGATCGGCAATGTGCCGCTTTTCATCCTTGGCTGGCGTTACCTGGGGGGAGTCCGCTTTGCCTTGCGTACGGCTTTTGCCATCGTTGTTTTTTCTGTTCTGACCGATGCTCTCACCTGGTTTGTACCGCCTGAAGGGGTAGTCGATGACCTGGTGTTGGATACGCTTTATGGTGGATTGATGTTAGGCGTAGGGTTGGGACTGGTTTATCGCGGGCAAGGCACCAGCGGCGGCAGCGACATCCTGGGACGCATTCTTAACCATCGGCTGGGAATGTCAATTTCACAAGCCTATATCGTTACGGATGCGGCAGTGATTCTCCTGGCAGGAGTGGCGTTTGGCTGGAAACTGGCGTTGTATGCGCTGGTGATGACGTATGTCAGCGGTATTGCAGCCGAAATGGTGTTGGAGGGCAGCCAGGTATTCCGCACGGCGTTGATTATCACCAATCATCCGACAGAAGTTGCGCAAGCGATTATGACCAGCATGGAACGCGGTTTGACCATCATACCGGGTACAGGCGCTTATACGGGTCAGGCGCGCCCGGTGTTATATTGCGTAATTACGCGGGCAGAGGTCAGCCAACTCAAGGCGGTGGTGCGTGAACACGACCCGCGCGCGTTTATGGTGATCGGTTCAGCTCACGAGGCGATGGGGGAAGGTTTCAGACCGTTGGCGGAGAATTGATAGGTCGAATATCGTTTTATTTTTTTAGTGGGTGAAGATCGCGGTAGCGCCCGAGCAGTACCCAGGTGCGCAGCGCGGCTTCAACCTGAATGCGGAAGTTCATTTTCGATTTTCCCCAGCGCCGGTCTGCAAAATAAATCGGCACTTCTCGAAACGAGAAACCCAGCTTATGGGCGATGTAAGCCATTTCGACCTGGAAGATGTACCCGTTGGAACGTACCCGGTCTAGCGGCATTGATAACAGAGTGTCGCGCCGCCATAACCGGAAGCCCCCTGTCACATCGTTGATGGGGATATTTAAAATGGTGCGGGCGTAAAGGTTGCCAAAGCCGCTCAGCCACTTACGCCACAAAGGCCATCGCACATCCACGCTCCCGCCTGGAACATACCGTGAGCCCAGCGCCACGTCGCAATTTTCCAACGCCTGCACCAGTTCTACCACTTTTTCGGGCGGGTGGGAGAAATCTGCGTCCATCTGACAAACAGCGTCTGCGCCTGACTGGAGGGCGTGTTTGAAACCTTGAATGTAAGCAGATCCAAGACCCAGTTTGCCGGGTCGGTGCAGCACATCGAAGCGACCGGGATATTGGCGCGAAAAATCGTCTGCCATCTGTCCGGTGCCATCCGGGCTATTATCGTCCACGATCAAAATTCCCGTGTCGGGTATGGATAAATCAAAAAGAGCAGTTACGATTTTGGGGAGGTTTTCAGCTTCGTTGTAGGTAGGGATGATAATGATTGTTTTCACGAATTCACCTGGTGACATAACCGCTCTAATTCACCTCGCACTTGATCTGTGTCGCTGCGCAGAAAATCTATTGGTCGCAGTTCCTGGGTAGCAATAGAGAGGCGCATGGTAGGGTCGATCCCCTGAGAGCGGTCGCGTTCACTGTAAAAATAATTGAAAGTGGGTTCTAACCGGCGTGTGATAATCTGCTGTAAAAGAGAGAATTTTTCCGGTCGGTTCGATATGATAATCCATCCAGCCGGGGCGATATGTCCGAAAAACGCATCTGAGAGAGACTGCTCGCTTAACGCATCTTTGATCATCATAGCGGTCGTGCGGAGCAGATCATCCTGCGCTACGATCCCATTAATCTCGCGGAAGCGATTCAGGTTGCGCAGGCAAAGCAGCAGTAAGTGCTGGTCTGAGCTGGCGAGCAAGTTTGCCAGGGCTTCATCGACCAGGCTGCCCTGCGGTAAGCCGGTGATGGGATTGGTCAAATTAGGCTGGCGGGCCCGGTTGAGCGCATTGCGTACCCGCAGGCGCAATTCATGCGTATCGAAAGGCTTATTGATATAGTCATCTGCCTGTAACTGCAATCCTTGTAGACGGTCTTTCCGGTCGCGGCGCTCGGTCAAGAAAATAATTGGCACATCTTTTGTGCGTCGGCTGCCACGTAACCGTTTTGCCACCTCAAATCCATCAATGTCGGGCAGGCGAATATCCAGAATCACCAGGTCAGGGCGCTGGGCATGACACATCTGGATACCGTCTTCTCCGTAATTGGCAACCAGAACCCTGTACTGCTGGGCTTTAAAGTAAGTTTCCAGCATTTCGGCAATGTCGAGGTCATCTTCAACAATCAGGAGAGTGGCTTGATCAGCGTCCAAAATATTTATCTTGAGTCCGCGCGGCGATGTAGAATATATCCGCCGCCAGAAAACAGTGAAAATTCGGAGACAATCAGTCGATTGGTTCCTTATAGATCATAAACTGGCAATTTTTATCGTTGGTCGAAGCGGCTGTAGTCTGAACAACGCGAAATTCACGTCCACCGGAAAGCCATTTCAGCCCAGATTGAAGCAATCCAGTAGCGATAAAGCAGGCGGGTTTATCTGTCTTGCGTCCCCAGCATACCGGACAGCGGTGAATAGTGTAAATGAAATGGTCGCTAAATTCTTCAGTGGTGCTGAGCTGATCGCTGGTGGTCGAGAAAATCTTTGCCATCGCGGGTAAACCGATTTTGAGCTTGGCATGGAGTGAAAGGACTTTGAAGGCGAAATCGCTGACACCTGCCAGCGCGCCAAAATTGCGCAAGCCTTCTGAAAAGGTAGCCCGCCCGGCGCGGAGCGCCAGTCCTCGCCCGCCGCGCGGACCGTACATTTCATCCAGCGCGCCGTTGATAGCCGAAAAGTCGGCAAAGTCAAATGCCCGGTCGAGATTATCCGGCGGGTAATTATCAATCAGGTTGGAGAGATTAGCCAGGTGCAGGATCGCGTTGACCCCGTTTTTGCCCATGACATCTTCCAACGAAAGCAGCGCAATGCGGGCGATTTTGTTAGGATAGTACAGTCCACTCTTCGGGATAGGCTCCATAAGCGGTCTCTCGTCAAATTAATTTTTTAAGGTCTTCGGTTGCCCGGCGCATATCCAGGAAGATCAAGCCAAGTTTTGCCTGTTCACGCGCCAGGGCGGTTAGCACTGCATCCTCTCCGACAGCCATCAGCACGACATAGCCGGATTCACCTTTGATATATACCTGTTGCAGTGAGCCGCGTCCGAGTTCATTGGCAATTCGTTCACCCAGCGAGAGCATTGCTGCTGACATCGCGGATACACGATCTTCCTCAACGCCTTGCGGAAGCGCTGAAGCGATGGTCAAACCATCCACACTGACGATGGCTGATGCTTCAATATCGGGTGAAGAAGCCTGCAGTTCGCGCAGCCGCTCAACCATTAGTTGGGTTCTTGATTTGGTCAAAGCTACACCCCTTATCCTGAAGAGTAAGTCCCGGTCTCATCATTTACTTTAACACAGGCAACTATACGTGTCAAGCGAAGCATCGCATTACAAAATTCAAAGGTTGAGCTTTATAAAGTAACTTCATTATGAAGAGAGATACATGATTTGTGCCATAAATATGCTGATAAAAATTTACTTCTTTGAGCTTCGGGCGTATTTTCAGCCTTTGGGCGTGCCTATGAGGGATAAAAACGCTCACCGCAGCCGCTTTTCTTGCAGCGAGTAACTCTCTAAAATCCAGAGGGTGATTAACTAAAATGGATCGTAAAAAGCGCTCGCCACGACGGGAAAACAATATTTGTCTGACCTTAAGTCTGAACCTCAGTACTTTTTTTCCTTGCAATATTTTAGTTTTTCTCATACAATTTTAATGGTTCTAATTCCTCACAGTTATTAACTGAATAAGGAGGTCTATGAAGGCATCCAGTTGATCAGTGTTTATTCAGCCGCTTGAAGCATCGTCGAATAATCATATTTCAAGGAGTCTTTCCATGAAGGTTAAACCTACCGCTACGTTTTGGTTTACAATTGCATTGATTCTATGCCTGGTCAGTACATTAGGTGCTGCCCTGGTGCAGTGGAATGGGGGAAAAGTGAAAGTGAAGGACTTGCGCTGGGAAACTTCCGCAGGTCAGTTGATGAGCGCGTTGCTTTTTATTCCTGAAAACGCAACAGAAAAAACACCCGCCCCCGCGATTGTAACCAGTCATGGCTGGTACAACAACCGCGAGATGCAAGATTTGAACTTTGTGGAGTACTCCCGGCGGGGATATGTGGTCATGTCGATTGATATGTATGGTCACGGTAATTCGGACACCTTGATCAATTCCAAAGTTTCGCAGTTCGCCACAGGTATGACAAACGCGGTGGAGTTGATTGCAGCGCTGCCCTATGTAGATAAATCGCGTATCGGTGTTACAGGACACTCGAACGGGGCGAGAGCAGCCAACTGGGCAGTAGATGACGACAACAAAAAGGCTTCTCCGCTAATCAGAGCAGTCCTGTTGGTCGCGAATGACGCAACATACCAGGATGCCAACAAAGCCTATTACAACAAATATGGTAACCGCCACGTTGGTATTGTAGCAGCCCAGTTCGATGAGTTTTTCTTCCGCGTTCCGCAACCTGATAACACTCGCTCAGCGCCTAAAGATTATATTAACCAAGTTACTGCTCAGTCCTTCTTAAACTTCGGCATTGATCCAGCCAAGGGTGAAAAACGCACCAGTTACACCCTTTACAAACAGACGATCAATGGCAAAGAGGCAATACGTGTAATCTACAACCCATATCAAATTCATCCCTGGAACCACTTTTCCGCCACTGTGGTGAAAGATAGCGTCGAATTCTTTGAAGCCGCCTTAGGTGCGCCCAATCCCTTGCCTTCCACAAACCAGGTCTGGCAGTGGAAAGTATTTTTCAATACGCTTGGGTTGGTCGGTATCTGTATCTTTACCTTTAACTTTGCCAAATTGCTGCTGGGTACCAGATTCTTTAGCTCTCTCAAAGCAACTGAACCTGTGAGTTATTTACCCGATCCGTCGAAAAAAGGCAAGATCTGGTTGTGGATTAGCCTTGCGCTTACACCTGTCTTCTCGGCTGTATCTTATATTGAAGTTTGGAAGTACGTTATTCAACCGGGTGTTCGTCCACCATTCTTCCAACAGCAACCAGTATTTTTTATCAGTTGCTGGGCAATTGTCAACGCGCTATTTCTTGTTCTATTGCTGGTGATCGCTTGGTTCTTCTTTGGTGGAAAGCAAGTCAGTTTGAAAGATAGGGGATTGGCTATTGGTTGGTTGAATGTTTGGAAAACCATTCTGCTCGCGCTGGCTGTCGTCTCATGTGCATACCTGATTGTATTCATCTCAGATTGGTTATTTAAAGTTGATTACCGCATCTGGGTCATTCCGTTTAAAGCATTTACTCCTGATAAGTTCCAACAAATTTTAACGTATGCACCTGCATTTCTGATTTTTTATATTTTCCATTCAATTGCTGTCAACAGTTATGATTACGTCCGAATGGGCAAGAAAGAATGGATTAATGTGCTTGTGTTGGCGTTAGCAACCGTTGGTGGAGCTTTGTTCATCGTTGTCGTGCAGTATGTCACATTCTTTGTTACAGGAAAAACCTGGACAGAAGTTATGAATCCTCCGGTCTCCAATATCATCGGCATCTGGTTGTTCCCGATCCTGGTTTACTTCCCTCTGGCAACCGTGTTTGACCGAATGATCTTCAAGGTGACAAAGAATCCGTACGTAGGCGGACTGATCTTCGGCTTGTTCATGGTCACGATGGCTACCACCAATACCCTGACACTTGTTCCTTAACCGTCAGTGGTTATTCTCGTTTAAGAAATCAAATCTTTCAATGGTGCTGTCTGAAAATAAAATCAGACAGCCCTGTTGATTTAAAAAGCGGTACTTTTTCCACTATCCCGAATTGACGATACATTAAACACCTCTCTTCTGACTGGAAGGAGCAAGAAGTGCTGCGAGGGATTGAATACAGTCAACCAGGTTGCGCACGGTCAAGCCGCTGCCCTGGACAATCGATAAGGTGTTGCTGATCACCGGTTCGCCGGTGGGGTCGCGCGAGGAGATGACAATAACTGGAATATGTTGGATCGAGGGATCGCGGGCTTTTTGCTCCAACACCTGGTAGCCATCCATAATCGGCATGACCAGATCAAGCAGCATTACATCGGGTTTACGGCTGCGCAACATGCTTAATGCGCGCTTGCCGTTGGTAACCTGATAAACCCGAAAGCGGTTTTTTTCCGCCAGCAGCATCCGCGCGAAGAGATGCAATTCATCTGGTTCATCATCCACAATCAAGACATCCTTTATCCCTGCATTCAAATTCTCTATGGCGGTCAGCAGTTTTTCGCGGGTGAGGGGTTTGATTAAGTACTGAATGACACCCAGTCGACGGGCAGCTTCCTCCTCACCGGGCACCCAGCAGGTAAGCGCTGGTGTGCCAAAAGGCAGGTGAGAGATTTTTTCAAGGGGCGAAGGATCGAAAGGCGAGGTGTTAACCAGCAGCATTTGGGCGGGCGATCGCGCCAGTTCGTTTTCAGCCTGCTCCGGTGTTTGCACTCTGATAATCTCCGCCTGTTCCATATAGCGGCTTAACAGTCGCTGCAGGGTTTGTTCGGTTTCGAGGATGACAAAACGCGGTGTGATTTCGGGGGCAGGCGCGCGCGAGGGGCGCAGGCGCTGTTTATACCCTCGTTCATCATCCGGTACCAGGCTGCGGCGTATTGAGTGTACCGCCGCAGTAGATGGTTGAAAGGGTGGATCCAGGACGGGTTCTAATTCGACTGGCAGATTGAAACCAAAGGTAGTACCGGAGCCAACCTTGCTTTTGAGCCACATTTTCCCATTGTGCATTTCAACAAACTGCTTGCTGATTGTCAATCCCAAGCCGCTGCCGCCATATCTGCGGCGAATAGAGCCATCTAATTGTTGAAACGGCTCAAACAGGCGTTTTTGATCTTCTTCAGAGATTCCATGTCCAGTGTCAGACACACTGACTTCAATGAAATGAGTTCCCTGGTCGATTTCCGTTTTCTGGCAGCGCAGCAGCACACCTCCTCTTTCTGTAAAGCGACCGGCATTACTGAGCAGGTTGATAATCACCTGACGGATGCGTGTGCGGTCGCAATAAATCTGTGGGAGATCTGGTTCAATATCTGCTTTTAGATATAGTCCTTTCGATTCGTAAAGACCTTTCACGACATCGAGAGAAGAAGTGATGATCTCGTTCATATCAGCCCATTCACGGCTGAGCGCCATCCGTCCGGCTTCAACCTGGCTCAGATCGAGTACATCATTGACGAGATTAGCGAGATGTTGAGAATTGCGGCGAATAGCTTCAATATCGGTGAGCAGCGCTGCGGGCAGCCTGCCACCATAAACCTGGGGTGATTTCGTGATGACCTCGGTAAATCCAATGATCATGTTTAACGGAGTGCGCAGCTCGTGGCTGACATTGGCGACAAACTCGGCTTTTGCCTGGCGGGCTTCCTCAGCAATTGCGGTCATGGCTCTTAAACGTTCTGAGAGGCGGGCTAACTCGCGGTTGGCTTGCGCCATATCTTCCTGGACTTGTTGTAACTCCAGCCGTTGCTCGCGCGCTTCCTCCAGATTGCGGCGTGCCTGGTCAAAACTATACATAGACCATTGGATTAATGTGAGAAGGGGGGTGGTGGCAGCCCAACCCAGTAATCCCCCAAATGCGCCAAAAATGACAACCATCCAGGCGTAAGCGGACGGCAGCGGCTCGATGAGGGTTTGACCGGTAAGCCAGGAGGTCAGCGTGATGACCCCGATTTCTGCGACAATCCCGGCAATCCAACCCAGAGAAATTGCGCTGATCAAGGGTAATAAAGCAAACAACAGGGCAATCAGTGGATTTTCTAAAATAAAAATAGCGCTGAGTAACGCGAGGGTTAATCCCACTTGCCAAAGAACATGCGCCTGTAAATAATATCGTTCGAGGAGGCGGTATGCCAGACATAAAATGCCGCCTAACAGACCCATTACCAGGAAGATACGTGCTAATAAATCAGGAGGAGCATTGCCACCTCGTATAATTCCGGCAGCCAGGACAAAAATTCCGGTGATTAAAATGATATTCCGCGAGGTGGAAATCAGGACTTCGTTCAATGTTGAACCTAATTCAGCCCTGGCGCCTTGCGGAATACGGGCAACCTGCCACATATACACCTCCTGGATCGGAAAAATACGAATCGATCAGTTATTGGTGAAACCGATCATTTCATCGAGAGCTCGTAGAAAATCATCTCGCGAGACGGGTTTTTGTAAAAAGAAATTGACGCCTAATGCGCGTGCCAGTTCCTCTTGCGGCAAGATGGTGCAAACCGCAATTGGGAGATGGCTGGTGGATGGATTTTGGCGAAGCTGCCCTAACAAATCCCAGCCATCGATATCGGGCATCATTACATCGATCAATACTGCACTTGGGCAGGTTTTCCGCGCAATTTGAAATGCCTGTGCAGGATCGCGGACTGGCAGAATTGCGTAGCGCGTACCGGTGGCATATCGTTGAAAAAGCTGAAGCGCATCAGCGTTATCATCCACAACCAGCACCTGTTTTAATTCAGGAACTGGCAACACTAATCTGGCTAAAAACCCAGGTTGGTCGTGCACCATTTCCAATCTGGCGCCGCACAACGCGGCAAGCTGGTTTGCCATATCCAGGCTGGCTTTCGCGCGCTCAGTTGAGAGGTTCTCAGATTCTGGAATGATGCTGGAAACCACGACGATGATTTCATAGTCAACTCGAGACAAATGGATGGATATTTTGCCCCGCGCAGCGCGTTGGATCACAGCGCTCAACAAGTTCAGCAGGATGTTGCGCAGAGCTACTTCTGGCAGCGCCAGGTGGATTTCTTGGGGAGGTGAATGATACTCGATTTGAGCCTGGGCATTTTGGGCTAACGGCTCCATCAAATCCAACACTTTTTGGATTAAGGAGTCAAGATTTATCAGGCGCGAGGAAGGGGATTCTTTAATCCATGCCAGCTCTGCATCAGGTCGCAATGGGGTGACAGCCGGTTTTGCAGCCACTTGCTCAGCGCTGCGGTCGAGTGTGTATTTTTTCCACAGATAGGAAGCCAATTCTTCGAGGGCGGCAAGCTGCTCGCGCCGCAATTGCCTGCCGCTAATTCCCAATTGGTCTGCAACCACATCACGGTCGAAGCGTTGGACGTAACGATAATACAAGGCATCGTAAATACGCCAGGCGCGTGATTGAGGGGGCTCTTGTTCAGCGGGCTTCAAAGCTTGAATGGCGTCCATCATGATCCGCTGAAGCGCAGCAGGGCTGTCCACCCGCTCTGCTATGCCTAATAATTGAGTGAGCGGATTTTTGCGCAATTGGTTGAGATCATAAAGGTAATGAAGCGCACTGCGAACAAAGGTAATAAATTCTTCATGCGAGAGGTTTTCGGGCATGGTTTTACCTGGAAACTATTGTCTCTTAGGACGATCATTATACAGGGAAACTGAAAAAGACTCTAGCAATGGCCAAAATTGCGCCAAAAATTGGCCACTTAATTCTGCATTCCTGGCAAGTTTTTGATATGATAAATAATAGCTCCAGTTTTCTCTACTGCGGAATAGCTGCCAAAAAAGTTGCTATCCAATCGCAAAACGAATTCACCATTTAAGGAGAATGACCATTATGTCTCAAACCAACCATCGTTTCCGCCAGGTGCACCTCGATTTTCACACGGCTTTGGAATGCAAAGGAGTGGGTGAAAAGTTTGACGCGCAAACCTTTGTGGACACTTTAAAAATGGGGCATGTCAATGCGATTAATATCTTTGCCAAGTGCCACCACGGTTATTCTTATTACCCAACCAAAGTTGGCACCATGCATCCCGAACTGAAATTTGACCTGCTTGGCGCTCAAATCGAGGCGTTGCATCGGGCGGATATTAAGTGCCCGATCTATGTTTCGGTGAAATGGGATGACCTGGCGGGTAAGATGCATCCGGAATGGATCTGTGTTAACAAAGAGGGCAAAATGGTCATGCGCCCGCCGCTCTCTGGAGCCTGGGGCTGGTCGACGATGGATATCTCCTCAGGATATGCCGATTATTTTGCCGCACAGGTCGAAGAAATCTGTGATGTGTTTGGCAAAGAAATTGATGGCTGGTGGTTTGATATTTGTTTTCCCTGCCCCAACTATTCACCCTGGGGTCTTGAGCAAATGGTCAAAGCGGGCGTTAATGTGGAAGAGGATGATGAGGTCATGCGCTTTGCCCGCCAACAGGATCTGGCATTTTTCAAACGCATCACCGATATCTGCAAACGCCGCACACCTCAAGCCACCTGGTACTTTAACGGGACCTCAAACATTCGGATGGGTGAAGTGCAGCCTTACCTGACCCATGTCGAGGTCGAGAGTCTACCCACCTCGGGTGGAATCTGGGGTTATATGCACTTCCCGATTGTAGGTCGCCAGGCGCGTTCTTACGGGAAAGAGATCATTGGCATGACCGGGCGCTTCCACCGTTCATGGGCAGATTTTGGCGGTTTGAAGACCCAAGACCAGCTTGATTACGAGTGCGGCACCATCCTGGGAGCGGGCGGGCGTATCTGCGTGGGAGATCAACTTCATCCTAACGGCGTGCTTGATCCGGCGGTTTACCGCCTGCTGGGAAAATCCTTCTCGCGGGTTGAGAAACTGGAACCCTGGTTATACGGAGCTGCACCCGCTGCTGAAGTGGGTGTGCTGGCATTGGGGTTGTCAAATGAAACCCGCCACGGTGTAGCCTCTTATAGCCCGGATACAGAAGGCGCAGCACAGATACTGTTAGAAGCTGGCATCCAGTTTGATATTGTCGATGCCTATGTTGACCTTTCAAAGTATGCGGCGTTAATCCTGCCTGATTCCGCAGCGCTGGACGAAGCCTGGCTGGTTAAACTTAAAAACTACCTCGACCAGGGCGGCAAACTGGTGGTTAGTGGTACAGGCGCGCTCGATTCAGCGACGAAACAATTTCAATTGAAAGAGATTCCAGTAGAGTACGTTGCGCCAGCGCCGACCATTCCTTCTTACCTTCACCTGGATTCTTACCTGGCAGCAGAAGGCGAGCTGGCAGATGACTATGATTATGTCTATTATTACCAGAGTCATGTCGTACGGGCGCTTCCGGGCGCAGAGGCACACGGTGATCTGCGCGCGGCACTTTTTAACCGCACCTGGGAGCATTACACCAGTCATCAGCACGCGCCGGTGGGAGAATCATTAAATTCACCGTTGGTTGTAAGCAAAGGCAACGTTCTCTATTTCAGCGCGCCGCTCTTTGGCGGCTATCGCGAGCAAGATTATTGGGCTTACCGCGCAATTGCCGTCAGCGCGCTTAGAAAGTTTTTGCCCCCGGCTGCTCTCATTCCGAATGCGCCGGGTTGGGTGGAGTTTACCCTCCATATTCAGGCAGCCGCAGCAGATCATCCTGCGCGCAAAATTGTGCATATCGTGGCGTACCATCCACGTCGTTCTTCGCAAAGCGTGCAGCATGTTGATCAATCGGCGCTTACCGCTGGCTTGAGCTTTAAGTTAAAGCTTGATGGCGCTGTTCCCCAGCGGGTTTACCTTGCGCCGGAAGGAACAGCCCTCTCCAGCTTGGTGGACGGCAATTACCTGCTGGTTCAGTTACCTCCGGTGGGGGCGCATACGGTTGTGGTCGTGGAGTGAGCGTATGAACAGCCGCGAACGAATCCGCACAATCATCTCTGGCAAAGCTGCTGATCGCTGCGGTTTCTGGATGGGTAACCCTCATGCGGATACCTGGCCGATCCTGTACGATTACTTTGGTGTTGCGGATCAACGCACTATCCGCCAGCGCCTAGGCGATGATTTCTTGTGGGCAATGCCTGAAGCAAGCGGCTGCTACCACCACCCAGAAGGTCGCCCAATATTTTACCTGGGTTTTACCAAGACCCATCATGGACAGGCTGGTCCGCTTGCTAATTGCGAGGATGTGAGGGATGTGGACAGGTATGAATGGCCCAACCTGGATTATTTGGATTTTTCGGGTGTAATTGACAGGCTGCAAAATGCCGGGGATGTCTATCGTGCCAGCGGAATGTGGACGCCTTTCTACCATAACATGATGGACTTAATGGGGATGGAAAATTACATGATGAAAATGTATACCCATCCCGAAGTTGTGCAGGCGATTACCGACCGGGTGTGCGAGTTTTATTACGAAGCCAATGAGCGGTTGTATGCCCAGGCGGGCGACCTGATCGACGGCTTTTTCTTTGGCAATGATTTTGGTACCCAGCGCGACTTAATCATGAGCCCGCGCTTCTTTGATAAATTTATCATGCCCTGGTTCAAACGGTTTACCGATCAGGCGCACCGTCATGGTTACCAGGTGATCTTGCATTCATGCGGCTCGATCTACAAAGTAATCGATCGTTTGATTGATGCGGGGGTGGAATGTCTCCATCCTCTGCAGGCGCTGGCAGCGGATATGGATGCCGAAAAACTGGCGCGCTCCTTTAAGGGCAGGATTGCCTTTCTGGGGGGGATCGATACCCAAGACCTGCTCGTACATGCCACTCCACAACAAGTCAGGCATGAGGTGCGCAGGGTGAAAGACCTGCTGGGTCCTTGCCTGATCGTCAGTCCAAGCCATGAAGCCTTGTTGCCGAATGTTCCACCAGAGAATATTGTCGCCATGGCAGAAGCTGCAATTGAATAAAGGCCAAAAAATGACCATTTTTCGTCCAAATTTTCAAGACAGGTAACTTTGATTTTGATATAGTCATTAACAGGGTAAAAGACTTATTAACAGAGTCTTTCCTGTGCATATTGGAGGCAATTTGGAAACCACCACCAGTATAGAATTGACTGCAAAATTGCGGGCAGAAAAAATTGACCGGTCAACTGCCTGGAAGCGTATCCGCCGGGGCTGGCAGTTGTATTTGCTGCTATTGTTGCCAATGGCGTGGTTATTGACCTTTATGTATTACCCAATGTACGGGGCTCAAATTGCCTTCCGGGATTTTTTGCCTGGCGATGGCATTTGGGGCAGTGAGTGGGTTGGTTTTGCGAATTTTACTCGTTTTTTCAACTCACCAATGTTCGTACGGGTGATCCGAAACACGTTGACGCTATCTTTATATACCCTGGTGGCTGGTTTTCCCATCCCGATTATCTTTGCCCTGCTGCTCAACCAGATCCGGGATGGGTTATTCAAGAAGACAATCCAAATGGTAAGTTATGCCCCTCATTTTATTTCAACGGTAGTCATGGTGGGCATGATTATGCAATTTTTCGACCTCCGTTACGGTCCAATCAACTTGATGCTAAAAGCGGTTGGTATGAACCCGATTAATTTCCTTGGTTCGGCGGAGATCTTTCCCAGCCTGTATGTTTGGACCGGTGTCTGGCAAAACACCGGTTTCAGCACGATTATTTATCTGGCGGCTTTGACGACGATTGACCCGGCATTACATGAAGCGGCGGTGGTCGATGGCGCAAACCGTTTGCAGCGCATCTGGTATATTGATATCCCTGGCATTTTACCGGTTGCTGCTACCCTGTTGATCCTCAACATGGGGCAGGTGATGAATGTCGGTTTTGAAAAGACATTTTTAATGCAAAATCCTTTAAACCTTTCAACTGCCGAAGTAATCAGCACCTATGTGTATAAAGTAGGGTTGGCGGCAGGGGTGGTTAACTTCTCGTATGCGTCTGCTATCGGTTTATTTAATTCTGTGATTGGCTTCATCCTGCTCTTGATTGCCAACCGCATTTCCAAAAAAATCACTGAAACCTCACTGTTCTAATACCTGGAAAAAGCTATGACAGCTCAAGGTTTATCTCTTCCAATAAAACTAAAAAGTTCCCGCGTAAGGGAGACCGGGTTTGATGCGCTATTCATGTTGGGGATTTATATCCTGTTATCGCTGGTGATGATTGCGGTGGTTTATCCCCTCATTTACGTGGTAAGCGCGTCATTCAGCAGTGGAGCAGCAGTAATATCTGGGCGGGTGGTGCTCTGGCCGGTCGAATTTTCGACAGAAGCGTATGTGAAAATTTTTCACTATGAACGCATCTGGACGGGGTACATGAACTCTGTCTTCTATGCGGTGGTAGGAACCCTGGTGAATGTGTCAATGACTATCCTGGCGGCGTATCCTCTTTCCAGGCGCGACCTGTTTGGCAGGAATTTCATTATGTTCATGTTTGCTTTCACCATGATGTTCAATGGCGGATTGATCCCCACCTACCTGACAGTGAAAGAGGTCGGTTTGTATAACACCCGTTGGGCGTTGATTATCCCTTCTGCTTTATCGGTGTGGAATTTGATTATTTGTGTCACCTATTTCCGCACTTCGATTCCGCAAGAACTATTAGAAGCGGCGCACCTCGATGGCTGCAGTGATATCGAATATCTTTTCCGGATATTGCTGCCGCTCTCAACTCCGATTATTGCGGTTTTGAGCCTGTTTTATGCGATCAATCATTGGAACCAGTTCTTTGCAGCTTTGATTTACCTGGGCAATCGTGATCTATATCCCTTACAAATAATCCTGCGCGACATTTTGATTAACAGCCAGATCGACATGAATGTCATGGAAGATATTCAAGTCATGGCAGCCCGCGAAGCCATGCGCGAGTTGTTGAAGTACGCTCTGATTGTTGTGGCGTCCGGTCCGGTTTTGATGATTTATCCCTTTGTGCAGAAGTATTTTGTCAAGGGCATCATGATCGGCGCAATCAAAGGATAATGTTGAAAAAAAGGAGGTGGAATAGAACAAGCGTTTTGAATTTGATTTAATCAGCGAATGGCAATGCGCCACTCACCAGGGTGTTTCCTGGAAACCCAAAGAACGATTAACCCTATATAAGGAGGAATGTCAATGCTAAAGAGTCGTATGATTTCGATTGTTAGTTTGATTGTGGTGTTTGTGCTGATTGTCTCAGCCTGTACACCTGCACCTTCTGCCACGCAAGCCCCAAAACCGGGCGCCACCCAGGCTCCCGCTTCGTCCGCATCCAAAGTGTCAGGACCGAATGAGTTCCCGGTGGTTAAAGAGAAAATCACCATCAAAGCCTTAATCAACCCCACTTCCATGATTAAGGACTATAAGAACAATGAATTCACAAAGTGGGTAGAACAAAAAACCAACATCAACCTTGAAGTGGAAGTGCCCCCGATGGCAGAGGCGCAGCAAAAATTGAATCTGATCCTGGCAAGCGACGATCTGCCGGATGTGATCATTGGTTTTGGCATCCCATTGGATCAGCAGCTTGTGCTCTCTCAACAAGGTGTGATCATCCCGCTCAATGACCTGATTGATAAATATGGCTACGAGTTCAAAAATGTATTAAAAGAAATGCCGCAGGTCAAGGATTTGATCACCATGCCCGATGGCAAAATCTACGGTCTGCCGCACATCAATGACTGTTACCATTGCAGTTTATCGCAGAAAATGTGGGTCTATAAACCGTGGCTGGATAAACTGGGGCTGAAAGAGCCGACCACCACGGATGAGTTTTACGAAATGTTAAAAGCCTTCAAGACCAAGGATCCCAATGGCAATGGGAAAGCGGATGAAATTCCTTTATCTGGCAGCCGTGAAACCCCCGGTGGATGGCGGGCTCAGCTTGACAGCTTCTTGATGAACTCCTTCGTCTATAATGACCGCGTAACCCCCAACAATGCGGGTCGCCATCTTTTCCTGGATAACGGTGTGGTAAAAGCCTCTTATACCGAGCCAGGATGGAAAGAGGGATTGAAATATTACGCCAAGTTATACGCTGAAGGTTTGATCGATCCGCAAGCCTTTACCAATGACAACAACAAGATTCGCCAACTGGGCGAGAATCCGGATGTCCCGATCTTGGGCGCAATCCAGGCTGGTTGGTACGGCGTCTTTACCCAAAACGGTGGTCCTAGCGGGCGATGGAAGGAATATATCCCGATTAAACCGCTCAAAGGACCGAGTGGAATGCAGCAAACTCCGTTAACTGTTTACCAGGCTACTGGCGGTCAGGCGGCGTTTGTCATCACCAAGAAGTGCAAGAATCCGGAAGCAGCATTCCGACTGGCGGACCTGTTCTACGGTTTCGATGCGACGACCCGCTCGGTATTTGGTCCCGAAGGGGAAGACTGGGTACGCGCCAAGGATACCGATGTTTCGATCTCAGGTGGTAAAGCTCTGTATACCGTGCTGAAAGTTTGGTCTGGCGAAGAACACAACCGCCATTGGAACCAGGCTGCGCCTACTTACCGCACCAATGCCTACCGCATGGCGCAAACCTATAACGAGAAGGATCCCCTCGAGCGCTGGTTGTATGAGTGGACCAAGAACCTTTACGAACCGTACGGCACAAAGGATAAAAACCTGCCTCCGTTGGTGTTGACCAGAGACCAATCCAAGACCTTTGGAGAGGTGAAGACCTCTGTTTACAACACGGTGGATGAGTGGTTTGCGAACTTTGTAACCGGCAAGAACAACGTTGATAAGGATTGGGACACCTATTTGAAAGTGCTCAAAGACTCCGGCAACGATACGATGCTCAAGGTGTTGCAAGACGCCTACAACGCGAAGTATAAGAAATAAAAAATCAGCTTGATCCTTGCTGTCGTCCCCTTCTGCCAATGGGTGGAAGGGGACGAAATTTGCCCCCACTTGAGTGATACAATCAAAGAGAGGAGGAACTTGAACATGAACGCTCGGGATGTGGTCAATGAACTGGTTAGAAAAGGCGGCAATCCCAAGCGGATGGGGTTGACGGAAGGGTTTTGGACCGATACCATCTTCAAGTGGGTCAAACAAGGGTATCCTACCCAGCGCGTGTATAAACTTAAAGATGAGGCTTTCCGTCGTGACGAAGATGGCATGATGGATGTCGCGCCAGAGGATGGCTGGTATGTAGAGCCTGAACAACCCTGGCGGCATTTTGGTTTCGACATGGTGGGCGGAGCTGGGCGGTTTGACCTGTGGCCAATACGGGGTTACAGCGAAGTGGTGGAGGAAAATGACCAGTGGGTCATTCGCCGCAATGGCGCTGGGGCTTCATTGAAGTATTGGAAGCACAAGATGGGCACACCCGAGCATATTGACTTTCGCATGACCAGCCGTGAAGTTTGGGAACGCGATTATAAGCCATTCCTGTTGGAATGGGACGCGGAGCGGGTGAACCTCAAGCTGGCGCGCAAGTCGTATGCCGAATTGAAAGAGGCAGGCGTCTGGCAGCATTTTGGGCAGATGTTCATCTGGGAGATCATGCGCCAAAGCCTGGGCGATGTGACCCTCTACACCAGTCTGCTGACCGATCCGGATTGGATTCACGATATCAATCGCACCTATACTGTATTTTTTAAGCGCTACTACACTTACATTTTCGAGCAGGTAGGACTGCCGGATGGAATGTGGCTTTTTGAAGACATGGGTTACAACGCCGGGCTGTTCGCCTCACCCAAAACCTTTGAAAAATTAATATTTCCCTATTATCGAGAAATGGTCGATTTTTTTCACGCTTACAACCTGCCCGTGATACTGCATTCTTGCGGCAGTGTGGCGCAAGCCATGCCGTTGATCGTTGATGCCGGGTTTGATGCGCTGAACCCAATGGAGCGCAAAGCAAAAGGCAATGACCCCTTTGCGTTTGCCGAAAAATACGGCGATCGGCTGGCGTTTGTTGGCGGTCTAGATATTCGTCACCTTGAATCCAATGACAAAGACGTAGTCAAGCGCGAAGTTGTAAATTATGTAGAAGGAATGAAAAGCCGCGGGGCGCGTCTGGTCTTCGCAGTTGATCATTCTGTCCCGCCAACGGTGGATTATGATACCTACCGTTATGCGGTAGACGTATATCGAGAACACATGTGGTATTAAGGAGCAAATATGTCAAATATTCCCTCTTCCAGTGCTGATACAGGCTGGTTTTTACAGGATCGATTTGGTTTGTTTATTCATTGGGGCACGTATTCTCTTGCTGCCCGCCACGAATGGGTGCGCAGCCGCGAGAAGACGCCCATGGCGACCTATCAAAAGTACTTTGACCATTTTTACCCGGATCTATATGATCCAAAAATCTGGGCGCAGGAAGCCAAAAATGCCGGTATGAAGTATTTTGTCATTACGACCAAACACCATGAGGGTTTCTGCCTGTGGGATTCCGCGCTCACCGACTACAAAGTCACCAAGACTCCCTGGGGAAAAGATGTGCTGACGCCAATGGTAGAGGCATTTCGGAATGAAAATTTCAAGGTGGGTTTTTACCATTCGCTGATTGACTGGCACCATCCTGATTTTCCCGTGGATATTTACCACCCCATGCGCGACGACATAGCTTTTCGCGAGCAGGAAAAAGGACGCGATGTGCGTAAGTATGCCGATTATTTGTATGGTCAAACGAAGGAACTCTTGACCCAATTTGGCAAGATCGACATCCTCTGGTACGACTTTTCGTATTCGCAGCGACCGTATGACGGTATGCCTGGCAAGGGCAAAGAGGACTGGCAGTCGGAGCGCCTGCTCAAGCTGGTGCGCGAATTACAACCTCAAATCATAATCAATGACCGCCTGGAAATTGGCGGAGACATCAAGACCCCTGAACAATATCAACCCCGCGCCTGGATGGAGGTCAACGGTCAGCGCGTGATGTGGGAAGCCTGCCAGACTCTTAATGGCAGTTGGGGCTACGACCGCGACAATCTGGATTGGAAACCGGTCGATATGCTGGTGCGTATGTTGATCGATACGGTCTCGAAAGGGGGGAACCTGCTGTTGAATGTCGGTCCAAATGCGCGCGGCGAATTTGATCCACGCTCGATTGAGCGCTTGCGCGGCATTGGTGAATGGATGCGTCTGCATGGTCGCTCGATTTACGGTTGTACCGCCAGCGAACTGACCCCGCCGCCGGACTGCCGTTTCACTCAAAATGGCAAACGTCTTTATCTGCACCTGTTTGCCTGGCCTTTCCGCCATGTCCATTTGGATGGGTTGGCAGACCGCGTTGAATATGCCCAGTTGTTGAACGATGCTTCAGAAATCAAGCTGATTAAAGTTGATCCACATCAGCAGGCGCAGAATACAACGATGGGCGGTGACAAAGCCGATACGCTTACACTCGAACTGCCTGTTCAAAAACCAAACGTGGCGGTGCCTGTCATCGAATTATTCTTGAAATAAGCTGAAGTCTCTCTTGATTCTGGTTGGGGTTGACTCACAACCTGTTCGTAACGCCCAAGAACGCGCCTTAACCACGCTCTTGGGCGTTGATCTGATATGACAATCCGGCGGCAAAAAACATCGCCAGATCGGGGTTGGAAAGAATTTACGATACAAGGAGGAAGGATGAGTGCTGTTCCAGGGTACTTAAAAGACTATTCAAGCCTATGGGCGCAGGATGTGAAGGCAGCCAACCTGGCGTGGTGGAAAAAAGCCAGGTGGGGATTATTTATTCATTATGGTTTGTATTCGCAGTTAGGGCGGGGGGAATGGGTGATGTACCACGAATGTATTCCTCTGGATGAATACGAAAAGCTGTTCACCACCTTCGATCCGAAGAATTTCGATGCCGATTTTATTACCGATTTGGCACTGGAAGCTGAAATGCGTTATATCACCCTGGTCACCTGTCATCATGAGGGATTCTGCCTGTGGGACTCGAAGGTAGAGCCGTATAACAGTGTCAATTCTCCTGCTTCCCGCGATCTGTTAGGCGAACTGGCGGAGCAATGCGCGAAAAAGGGACTTGGATTGTTTACCTATTACACCTATATGATCAATTGGCGTCATCCTTACTTTTTATCTCGTGATTACTATCCAATTGCCCGACCGCCCTATCCAACACCGGAGCCGCGTTATAAGTTCCGTCAGATTGAAGATTTTCAAATCTATGTGGATTATGTCCATGCCCATATAACCGAACTGATGACCGGTTATGGCGCGCTGGCTGGGGTGTGGCTGGATATTATTATGGGATATTATGCCCAGCCTGATTTAGCGCCTGTAAAAGAAACTTATCGGCTTATTCGAAAATTGCAACCGCATGCATTGATTGCATTTAAACAGGGCGCCACTGGTGAGGAGGATTTTGCCACACCTGAGCAGAAATTTCATTCATTAGAGGAGCGCGCGCGCCAGACATACGGTGAGCGCGCAGCACAGATTGCCCGCGATGCTTGGGAGAAGAACAAAAATAAGCACAATGAGGTTTGCGCCACTCTGCAGAAAGGCGCCTGGGGTTACCAGGCAGATGCGGAACACCTTTCCCCCAATGAACTCTATGCGCTGCTCGGACACGCGCACACTCACAATTGCAACCTGTTGGCAAACGTTGGTCCACTGCCCGATGGCTCGATTCACCCAGATGATATCGTTTCACTGCGCGCAGTCGGACACCGCATCCGCAGCCAGGGATGGCCGCAGATCGATTCAGGTGGTCAATCCAGCGATACAGGCGCTGCGGCGGGTTAAGGGGAGAAATGAGTCACTTGATCATAAATAACCTTCGCACCGAATATGCTGAAAATCCGCTGGGTATTGATTCCCTTCATCCTTACTTTTCCTGGCAGATGAGCCACCCGCAGCGTGGAATGTGCGCTTCGGCTTATCAGATTCTCGTGGCTTCCTCCCTGGAAGGATTACAACAGAATCGGGGTGATTTGTGGGACAGCGGGAAATCAGCATTCTCTGATTTTCCGGTTGCCTATGCTGGTGTCCCCCTTCATAGTCGCCAGCGTTGCTGGTGGAAAGTGCGCGCTTGGGATCAAGAGGAGATGCCAGGTGTATTCAGCGATTTTGCCTGGTTTGAGATGGGTTTGTTGAAGCCAGATGATTGGCAGGCAGAATGGATTGGCTTTCCTGCAGGCTGGAACGGTAAAGCATTATATTTTCGCTGTCCTTTCCAGGTGGAAAAACCCATCCAACAAGCGCGGGTCTATCTTTGCGGATTGGGCTACTACGAGCTGAGGTTAAATGGACAGAAGGCAGGTGAGAATGTGTTGGATCCTGCCCCGACTGCTTACGACCACCGCGCGCTGTATCGAGTGTTTGACGTGAGCGCTTACTTGCATTCGGGGGAAAATGTTGCTGGGGTGATCGTGGGAAATGGTTGGTATGGTTCTCCGCGCCTGATTTTTCAAATGGAGATTCAATACCAGGATGGCAGCGAAGCACGTGTACTCAGCGGTCGGTCGGGAAAGGGTATCGTTCCCTGGCAGGTCAGCGACGGCGCGATCCAGGAGAACAGTATATACCAGGGAGAGGTGTACGACGCGCGCTTGGAGATTCCCGGTTGGGATGCGCCGGGGACGCCGCTTGACACCTTGCGCCGAGGAAATTGGGCGGGCGTTTCGGTTGTGGAGCGACCAGGGGGCAATTTACAATCCCATGCAGTAGAACCGATGCGGGTGGTTGAGACTATTCGACCGGTATCCATCATTGAACCAAAACCTGGAGTCCGGGTATATGATATGGGCGCTAACATGGCAGGGTGGGTTCGCCTGCATGTTCAGGGCGAGCGGGGTGCAACCGTGACAATGCGCTTTGCCGAGTCGTTGTATCCAGATGGAACAGTAAACCAGGAGAATCTGCGCAGCGCTAAGGCGCGCGACATATACATCCTGAATGGAAATGGAAAAGAGGTTTGGGAACCGCGATTTACTTATCATGGATTTCGATTTATTCAACTAGAGGGATATCCGGGCGAACCAGACCTTGCCTCAATCGAAGGTCGTGTGGTGCGCTCTGCTGTGCCAGATGCGGGAGAGTTCGAATGCAGTTGCGATTTATTGAATCGCATCCATACCCTGGTGCGCAGAACCGAAGCCAGCAACCTGCATGGCATTCCCACTGACTGTCCACAGCGCGATGAGCGGATGGGGTGGCTAAACGATATGGCTGCGCGGGTGGAGGAGGCGTTGTACAATTTTGACATGTCGCGCTTCCTGGCGAAATGGACGCAGGACATCGAAGATACGCAGGATAAAGAGGGAGCAATTACAGATACTGCGCCCTTCCGTTGGGGCAGGCGACCCGCAGACCCGGTATCAGTTATTTATCTGTTGCTGCCCTGGCTGCTCTACCGGCATTATGGCAATCGGCGAATTCTGGAAGAACGATATGCAGGGATGAAAGCCTGGGTTGATTATTTATCGAGCCGGTCGGAGGATTTCATTTTACCTTACAGCTATTACGGCGACTGGTCGCCGCCCATTGCTGAGGGGCTGCCTGGCAGCCTGGGTAGTTCAGCCGTTTCGCGCGATACACCGGGTGCATTAATTTCAACGGGTTTCTATCATTACAGCGCATTTTTATTAGGAAAAATAGCCCAAATCCTTGGCAAAAAAGCAGATGCGGTGGCTTATACTGCTTTGGCGAACCAAATCGCGCGGGCGTATAACCAGCGATTCTGGAATGAAGAAGCGGGGGGATATGGGTCGAATAACCAGGCTTGCAATGCTTTTTCGATCTACCTGGGGCTGGCGCAGGGCGAACGTCGCGAACGGGCAGCCCAAAACCTGGTGCGGGATGTGATAGAACTTCATGACGGGCATTTGACCACAGGCAATATATGCACCCGATACCTTCTTGAAGCATTATCCGAACTTGGACGATCAGATGTGGCGTTTACGATTGCCTCTCAGGAGTCCTACCCAGGCTGGGGGTTTATGCTGGCGAACGGCGCGACGACCTTGTGGGAGCGCTGGGAACACTTGACTGGCGGGGGAATGAATTCGCATAATCATCCCATGATGGGATCGGTTGATTCCTGGTTCTATAAGTACCTGGGCGGCATACAGTTGGATCCCGAAGACACAGGATTTGCCCGTATACGGATACATCCTCATCCAGTCGAGGGAGTTGACTGGGCGAAAGTATCCCTGCTGACGATCCGTGGGTTCGTGCGGGTAGTGTGGAAGAAAGAGCGGCACGGCTTTTACCTGGAGGCTGAGGTGCCAGTTGGCAGCACGGCGCGGGTGTGGATGCCGAAGCCGCGCGGGCAGGCAGCTTATTCCCTGTTTGAAAATGGAAAGCCTGTGTTACAGGTTGAAGGAATAACCGGGGTGACAGAGCAGGGAGATTCGGTAGTCGTATCGATTGGATCGGGAATCTACCGCTTTTCCATTCAATGATAAATGTCTGATTTTGTTTCTGATCTACATATTTCCGACTCTCGTGGCATTGCAGCCTGGGAGTGGCAGGTTGACCAGCAGTTTACCACCAGATGGTCTGGGTAGCAGGATTGACCGGTTGAGGTTTGAAGGAATATTCTTGGATGGCTTCCATATCGATGTCGATCCCCAGCCCAGGACCTTCCGGGAGGGTGAAACATCCGTTTTCGAATCGAATTGGTTGTCCGGTCAGGCGGTCGCGTGCAGGTCGCTGCTCTTCCATCTGTTCGAGCACCAAAAAATTGGGAATCGATGCTGCCAGGTGCATGGATGCCAGGGTGCAGATAGGTCCGCCGGGATTGTGAGGCGCAACAGGGATGTAGTACGTGTCTGCCAGACTGGCAACCTTTTTATACTCCGTCAATCCGCCAACATGCATTACATCTGGCTGGACCACCTTGCATCCACCCTGCTGAATCAGCTCGATAAATTCCCAACGCGTGAGTAATCGTTCACCGGTGGCAATGGGGATGGAAATTTGTTTTTGCGCCTGTACCATTACAGCAGGATTTTCAAATGGGATGGGTTCTTCTAACCAGGCAGGGTGATAGGGCTCAATTTCCTTCGCGACAAGTTCAAGGGTGCGTAGCGAGAACATTTCTGCGCATTCGATATAAATGTTGACCTCAGGTCCAATTGCTGCGCGGGCAGCCTCGAGGCATTCACGAGCGCGTGCCAGTTCGCGATAAAAATTCTCTCTTAATTGATTGCGATTGAAGAGTACCCATTTAAAGCCCTTAAACCCGCGCCGCACCGCTTCGAGCGCCTGGGATTGGGCTTGCTCTGGAGTTTCAACCCCCGTCATCCAATGACTGGCATATACAGGCAGTTCGGTGCGAAAAGGACCTCCCAGCAGGCGGTATACCGGCACGCCCAGTCTTTTACCTTCCAGATCCCATAGAGCAATATCCAGTGCACTTAATGCGGTCATCGATACCGCTCCGCCACGCCAGCGCCAGGTGTGGTACATGCTCTGCCAGTGCCGTTCGATGCCGGAAGGGTCTTTACCGATCAGGTATGCACCTAATTCGTGAACAGCAGTCTCCACAGCCTGTATATTCCCATGCAGGCTGCCCTCCCCCCAGCCATATAATCCATCATCGGTGTTTACTTTGATTAATAACCAGTTGCACCAATCGACCCAGAACTTATATGTTTCAATAGAGGTTATTCTCATATTTGTCTCCCTTGAAAATTGGTTTTGAGTTTTATTTGTCAGCGGAGAGCCAACGGTTCATCATCAACTCCTTAAACAAAGTACAATATCCTGCGAGATAAGTATACGACATCATGGTGAGTTACACTTACTAACGGGGAGAGATTTTTCTTAACCAACCTGATTTCGGGATAGTGGAAAAGAAATATATCCCGAACGTAGATTTACTATTTCTTTTAGAAAGTAAAGAGAGCCTTCCTCGAAGGAAGGCTCTCTTTTGGTTGTTCTGGGGGTAACGGCGCTTTCCCCACCGCGATAAATTGAAAGTGATCCACCAGGGACTCGAACCCTGAACCCATTGATTAAGAGTCAATTGCTCTGCCAGTTGAGCTAGTGGACCGCCCAGTCCAAGAAGCAATTTGTTGCGAATTGCAATTATACTCGAATAGAAAGGGATGTCAATAAAAAGTGTCTGATTTTCCCGACGAGAGCGCGGACATTCCAATCCATGTCCTCGTTTCGTGCGCATGAAGCGAACGCAAGCGCTCGCTACAATTGCCCACCGCAGGCGCACACAACCAAAGCCCGTATAACGCTAAAAAGAGTAATGTCTGTCCTTAAATCCCAGGTTTAGCTTATCATTTCAAAAAAGGTTATACAAACTATATATTCTTTTCTGGATATAGGTATAATCCTAATAGAAAGTTAAATATATATACACATTCTACAAGAAAGGATTTCTAGGTCCCAATGAACATCTTTCGCTTTACTGGTATTCTAATCGTTTTGGCTCTCATTTTGAGTGCCTGTGCGCCTGCGGCTACGCCTCCTCCTCCACCTCCAACGGCGACTAATCCTCCGCCCCCGCCACCCACCGCTACACCGCTTCCTCCCACAGCAACACCCAAACCCACCGAAGCCCCTAAAACCATTGTTGACATTGCTGCTGGCGATGGTCGTTTCAAAACTCTGGTAGCCGCAGTTCAGGCTGCAGGGTTGGTTGACACCCTCAAGGGTGCAGGTCCGTTCACTGTTTTCGCCCCCACTGACGAAGCCTTCGCTGCTCTACCCCCTGGCACCGTGGAAGGTCTGCTCAAAGAGCCTGCTAAACTCAAAGATATCCTCACCTATCATGTTGTGGCTGGTAAAGTGACCGCTGCTGATGCAGCCAAGCTCACCTCTGCAAAAACCGTTCAAGGCGCAGAAATCTCCATTAAGGTCGATATGGGCAAGGTCAAGATCAACGACGCCGAAGTAATCGCTGCCGATGTGATGGCTGCCAATGGCGTGATCCATGTCATCAACAAGGTCATTATGCCCCCTAAGGATATCGTTGACACCGCTATCGCCGACGGTCGCTTCAAGACCCTTGAAACCGCGCTGAAAGCCGCCGGGCTGGTTGAAACGCTCAAGGGCAAAGGTCCATTCACAGTATTTGCCCCAACCGATGATGCCTTCAAGAAGATCCCCGCTGCCACGCTTGACGCGCTGATCAAAGATGTGCCTCAACTCAAGAATGTCCTGCTCTATCATGTCGTGGAAGGCAATGTGCTGGCGGCTGATGTAGTCAAGCTGAAAAGCGCCAAGACTGTACTGGGAAAAGAGGTAACGATCAAAGTGGACGGCAGCAAGGTCATGATCAACGACGCGCAGGTCATTATTACTGATATCAAGACCGCCAATGGCGTGATCCATGTCATCGACACCGTCCTGCTTCCCCCAAAGAATATTGTTGAAACCGCTGTTGCCGATGGGCGCTTCAAGACGCTCGAGACCGCGTTGAAAGCTGCCGGGCTGGTCGAGACCCTGCAGGGGAAAGGTCCCTTCACCGTATTCGCCCCGACCGATGACGCTTTCAAGAAGATTCCCGCTGCCACGCTCGATGCGTTGATCAAAGATGTGCCTCAACTCAAGAACGTCCTGCTTTACCATGTGGTGGAAGGCAATGTACTGGCGGCTGATGTGGTCAAGCTCAAATCTGCCAAGACCGTTCTTGGCAAGGATGTAACGATTAAAGTCGATGGGAGTAAGGTCTTCATCAACAACGCTCAGGTGATCATCACCGACATCAAGACCTCGAATGGCACCATTCACGTGATTGACACCGTTCTGCTTCCTCCTCAATAGTCATTCTGGTTCTCCTCCTGAATAACGTCTCCCCTGTCTGGTTCGCAGGGGAGACGTAAATTTTAAGGGGGTGCAAAGTGGGATAACCCTCTCAGTCAGATCATGAAAGCCCAGCAAGCAATGGGCATCCAGCCCCGAAGGGATTTCCGCAGAAGGCAGGGCTTCAACCAGCCGGATTGATTATTCAATGACCGGTTCCAGCCAGAACGCCCAGTTGCGCTTGGGGTTGCCAATCGAGCGCGCCAACAGCGAAAAACTAACCGTCTTGCCCGCCAGGCTGTTTAAATCCAAATCGACCCGCTGAATTTTCTCGTCATATGTCTCCGTCCATTCGCCCAGTGTCTGAGTCAGGTTGGTGTCGGTGGGCGTCGCCAACAGTTGCAGACGCACATTGCAATCGGTTGCGTCTTCCAGGCAGCCCACAATTGTGCGAAAGCGGGCGTTTGCCGGTACCTGAATCGGAGGGAACTTGCCGATTAACTGCCCGTTGCTCTCTGCCGGTGGCACCATCACCAGCGCGGGTTCGTCGTCTTGATATTTGTTCTCAAACACCGGGTCCTTTACCACATACACACCGCCTTTTGCCAGGTTGTCCTTGTTCGGGCAAGGTATCTTGCCCTGAGTGGAAGTCCACTCGGCGCTGCAAAGGTTATCGGCGAATGAGAACCGGTTAGCGACCTTAATCTCGACCCAAAAGGCTTTTTCGGCGTTTGCGCCGTACCCAAACATCTGCCCGCTCTGGTTGCGCAGCTTCCAATAGCCTTTATAGGTGCCAGCAACGGTGGGTGCGGCCAGGGTAACTGATATCGACACTACCTGTTCGGGCGCCACCGGCGCGGCGGTCAGCGGAAAGACTGGGCTGTTGGTCATGGCGACGCCCTCGTTGGCAAACACTATTGCATAACCGGCATTCCAGGTGCAGGTGCCGCTGTTCTTAATTCGCCAGGTCTTGGTGAATACAGTGCCGGGCGGCAGGGTGGTGCCGTCTGGAATGGTCACATCCTCGACAAAGGTTACCTTATCGCATAACCCCTGCGCGGTGGGGGTAAATTGGGCGGGCATACCAGTTGGGGTGGCGGGAAGGGTCGCCTGGTTGGTGGGGGTCGTGCCGCCAGCCGCCTGGGTAGCGGTGGGAGTCAGGGCGCGCTGAGTGCTGAATGCCTCAACCGTTTGCGCTGCTGCCGTACGCACCAGGTCTGGGGGGACGGTTGGCGCAGGTGTTGGAAAGTTACATCCTCCTGCCAAAGAGACCAATATGATCACTGCGAAAATGATCGAGACAATTTTTAGAAAATCAGGCATATCCACCGTCCTTTCTCGCTGCGAATAGCGCGTCAGAAACAAAATGTTTCCCATCGATCGACAGGTGTCAGATTATTTTCATTATATATGGTGAAGTGATCAAGGTTTTTTGCCATATAACTAAAAAGCCTCTCACGCTTTGCCGATCAACGCGAGCAGAAAGAATTTCAGATGAAATGCCTGTCCAGAAAGCAGCATCTGCGAGCGGAATATCCCTGCCGCGCCGCGCACCACCAGCGCCGCTGCCAGCGCCTGGATCACCGCCGAAAGCGCTGCCTGCCAGGCTGGCGCACCGTCCGCCGCCAGGCGCGCCATCATGGTCGTGGGGGCGGTAAAAGGCAGAAAACTGAGTGTTACCGCCAACAGGTTCGAGCGCTTCTACCTCAAATTGTGTACGGCGCGGCAAATACAGGCAATACGGCATGCCGCTGAACACATCCGCGCGGCGACCGATGCGCTGCCATTCTCCGCGATTCGAGCGCACGCGCAGCGCGCCTCCCAGTGTCACCAGCGCCAGCTCGTTTTCGCCCGTGTCCCACGTCCAGGTGCGCCCGGCAGCCAAACGGCGTGCGGAAAAATGCAGCAGCTCCCACCCCGCCAACTGCGGTGTCACGCGCATATACTCTTCCGCGCCGGGGGTAGGGTGAATGAGGAGTGAGGATGAGGTTGACATGAGGAGATTATATGCGTTTTTTGCAGTTCTTACATACCGTCTTTTCAAATTTACCTTTTTCATATTGGAAATCTCAACGGAGCTGGATAGAAAAAGCCTACGAAGCTTTCTTTGACTGCGCGACCTGGCTGTCAATCGGTATTCAAAAACCCCCTGGAAATCTGTATAATGAATATAGAGAAACAGATCGGAGGTGAACAACAGGGAAAAGCAGATATTATTAACGGAGGTGTAAAATGATCGTTTCTATTTTGGAAGGTCGTGTAACCTCAGAGCGCTGGGAAGCGCTCGAACAAGAATACCGCAAGGCGTTAAAGACCACGCCGCCGCAGTTGAAGCAAACCTACCTGGTGCAGGGTGAGAGCAACCCGAACACCTGGCGGATTATCTCGGTGTGGCGCAGCAAAGAAGATTTTGAATCGGTGAAAGGTGCTGGCAAACTGGATACCTGCGCGGAAATGTTCCGTAAATTGGGAGTAGAGCCCACCCGCCGGATTTACAAATTGATCGCTCACCATGAACAGGTATGATCCAGGGAACAGCGTGACGAAATCAGGCGCGATTTTAGGTGTTTTTTAGGGGAGAAACTCACCTTTCCCCTAAAGCCAGCGTGGATTATTCCGACAGTATAGACAACTGAACATGCGGTTCATTGCAGGATTGCCTGCACTGAGCCATTGTAAGGGGATTGAATGTCGCTGCGATTGAAAATCGGGCTGGTCGTTCTTGGGATTACAATTTTGCTCTTTGCGGGTTTATATCACTATGGGCGCAATGTATTACTGGATAGTTTCATTGCGTTGGAAAATCAGTACGTTCTTCAACAGGCAGACAGCGTCCAGTATGCCATCCAGGACCAGGTTGAGCAGCTTAACCGGATTACAGGGGATTGGGCGCCCTGGGATGAAACATACCTTTTCGTTTTGGGTCAAAATCCGGTCTATATCGAGCGTAATCTGGTTGATTCAACGTATGAGAATCTAAAGCTCTCCTTTGTGGCAATAATGAATCGGGGAGGAGAAATTCTATATGCAGAAGAATACAACCCGGATACCGCCTCGCTTTCGCCAGTAAACCCAACCATCAGGCAATGGCTGCTGTTGGAAACCATCTTCAATCGGCTGACCGAGCCTCAGGCGGATATTTCAGGCATTGTCTCGTTGCAAGGGGAAATTTATCAGGTGTCAGCCCGTCCGGTTGTGACCAGTAATTTAACTGGACCCATCGTGGGATATCTGGTGATGGGGAAGCGTATGGACGCGAGGGATGTAGAAGCATTACTGATGAAGATGCACATCTCTTCAACTTTTGATTTTCATATCCTGGAAGGGAATAATCGAATTTCAACAGGGTCTCCTGGCAATACTTCAACAACGGAATTGACGACCCTCAAGATCCTGAACGAAGAGGAAATACAATCTACTACCACCTATGTTGATCTACGGGGTGTTCCAGCTTTTAAGCTGGATATCATTTCGCCGCGCCGGATATACCAGCATGGCAGAACCACGCTTTTTTCGCTTTTGGTGGGGGAGCTGTTCATCTCGTTGATCTCCGGCGCATTGTTGTTCATTTTACTAAACAATGCGTATGTCGGACGGTTGATGCAACTGGTCGAAAAGGTCCGCATGTATCCTCAGAAATCGCCGCAGGTTGCTGAAATTTCCATGTCAGGCGACGATGAGGTGAAGGTGCTAGCCAATCAGATCAATCAATTGATTGGGGCGATTCGGAAGTCGAGCAGAGAATTAGAAGAAAGCCAGCAGCGATATGCGTTGGTGGTTCAGGCATCGAATGACGGAATCTGGGATTGGAATCTGCGCGAAGATATCTTTTACTACTCAGAGCGCTTGAAAATCCTGTTGGGTTATCCACCGGATAGCCGCCTTGATTCGATTGACGCCTGGTTCGAGCGGGTTCATCCGGATGATCGAACCCGGCTGCGCGCCGATATTTTCGATCATATTGCGGGGAAAACCGAGTTGATGGAGAACCAACATCGCATTCGCCTGGTCGATGGCAGCCTGGGCTGGGTGTTGGTGCGCGGCTTGGCTCTGCGCGATGGACACGAGCCGTACCGTCTGGCAGGGTCCTTTACCAATATCACTCAGCAAAAGCAAATCGAAGAACGCTTGCGTCATGACGCCATGCATGATCCATTAACTGATTTGTTCAACCGCGCTTATTTCATGGACCAACTGGCGCGGGTAATTGAGGTTGCCAGGCGCAATCGCGATCGCCAGTCTGCTTTTCTGTACATAGACCTGGATCGGTTCAAGCTGGTCAACGACAGTCTAGGACATGAAGCCGGTGACCTGTTGCTGATCACTGTAGCAGACCGCCTGCGTAATAATTTGCGTCCCAGCGATTGTATTGCCCGTTTTGGCGGGGATGAATTTGGGGTGTTGATCGAGGATATCCGCGATATAGGCGATGCCACCCGCACTGCCCGCCGGCTGCAAGAGCAGATAAAACTGCCTATCGAATTGCAAAATCAGCAGGTATTTACTACCATCAGCATTGGAATCGCTACCACCGCCAGCGGTTACCAACGCGCAGAAGATATGCTGCGCGATGCAGACAGCGCGATGTATCGCGCAAAAGCCAATGGAAAAGATTGTTTCGAGATCTTTGACGGCGAAATGCACAAACGTAACCTGGCGCGCCTGACCCTGGAATCGGAGCTGCATCACGCCTTGTTAAATGGAGAATTTCAGGTGTATTACCAGCCAATTATTACCGTGTCTGGTCGCCGCCTAGCTAGCTTTGAAGCACTGATCCGCTGGAAGCATCCCGACCGCGGGCTGGTGCTGCCGGGAAAATTTATCGGGCTGGCAGAAGAGACCGGTTTGAGTGTTCCATTGAACGAATGGGTCATCCAGGCTGCCTGCACCCAATTGAAACAATGGAAATCCCAGGGGTATTTGATCGATAAAATTGCGGTGAATCTCTCAGCACGTCAGTTGCGCGATCCGGAATTGCCGCGTCTGATCCGCGATATATTGATCGATACCGAGCTGCCTCCCGCCTGCCTGGAACTGGAAATTCCAGAAAGCGCCGCGATGGAAAACCTGGATCAAACGGTTCAGATTCTGGGTATCCTGCACGAGATGGGGGTACACCTGACCATTGATGATTTCGGTACCAGTTACTCTTCGCTTGCGCACCTCAAGCGTTTTGCGGTCTCCAGCATTAAAATCGACCGCACATTTATTCGCAATATCCCGCAGAACAAAGATGATGCCAGCCTGACCTCTGCGATCATCGCCATGGCACATATACTCAGTAAACGAGTGGTGGCAGAAGGCGTGGAAACGGACGCTCAGCTTGAATTCCTTGTGCAGCAAGAATGTGACGAGGCGCAAGGATTCTTATTCAGCAAAGCTCTCCCGCCAGAACAAGCCGAACAATGGTTGACGCTTCATCCAATGGATGATGCCAGGCTACCGGTCCATTAAATGGCGATCAGCCCCTGGATGATGCCCTTGCGCACCGCCTCGGCGCGGTTCATTACCTGGAGCTTGCTGTAAATGCTGGAGATGTGAAATTTAATGGTGTGTTCGCTGATGTTCAGCGCGAATGCGATCTGCTTATTCGTCAGACCGAGCGCTAATTGCTGCAAGACCTCAATCTCGCGCGGGGTGAGTGATGATTGGCTGGCAGCCACCAGTGGTTGAACCAAGGCTGCGGGCGGTGGTTGTTCTGCCAGCAAGAGATTGATCAGGGTTGGATGCGCTGCGATCAAGCCATGACGCAGCGCACCAATCGCGGCGATTAATTCTTCGGGTGTGCAGTCCTCGGACAAGATGCCCCAAACAGGAGGCGCATCTTTGAGGGAGGCAAAGGGCAGCGGATTGCCTGGCTTGACCAGGAATAGTATTCCGATGTGGGTAAAGCGTGCGATATCCGTGTAAGCGGGGGAAAGGTTGGCATCTCCCGCGATGATCAAAATCGTAGTGTCTTCAGGCAGACGGTCGATCTCTGCCAGAAAGGCAGCTTCTCGCGTCAATTGGATGCCCGGTTCAGCCGCGAGCAAGACATGCAATCCTGCCCGCAGCGCGATACCCTGACAGACAATGGCTACCTGAGTCAAGTTTTCTTTCGTATTCATCAACCCCAAGGGTTCAGGTTGGTCGTTCGCCGACCCGGACATTGAATGTGGTTACCTGCCCGGCGCGGATGACCTGCATAGGTACGCTCTGCCCTGCCAGCCCCGCCAGTTTGAATAACAGGTCATCGGAATCCTGGATGGGTGTCTCCTGAATGGCTACCAGGATGTCGCCCACCATCAACCCGGCACTGGCTGCAGGTGCGCCTTCATCCACTCCAACCAGCAGCAACCCGCTGGTTTGTTCGCGGTTCAAGGCGCTCCGCAGCGCGGCAGGAAGCTCTACCGGCTGGCTGCGCACTCCCAGGTAACCACGCTGGATGCGCCCATGTTTTGCGAGAATATCTCCAGTCTGCCAGGCAACCGGGGCAGGGATGGTGAGCAGCAATCCACCGCCAAAACCTGATGAGTTGATGCCCAACACCTGTCCCGCGCCGTTGATGAGAGCGCCGCCGGAAAAACCGGGTAAAGGAGCTGCGTCGCTGCGCAGGTAGCGTTCCAGCAATCCGCCGCGCCCGGTGCGCACCGGTCCGCCGACCGCGCCGATCACCCCCAAACTGGCTTGCAAACCTGCCGGGCTGGGACGCGCCAGCGCCAGGACGAGCTGACCAACCCGTCCTTCTTTTGGAGCAGGTTGAGCAGGAGAGAGCAAAGCCTGGTCGAGCCGCAGTGCGCAAAGGTCGCTGCCGGGGTCGCGTCCCGCCAGCCGGGCAGGCAAGGTCTCACCACCGGGCAGCATCACGCTGATCTCCTCTTCTCGTTCAACAGTATGATCAGCAGTCAGGATCAGGTCGCTGGCAATCGCAACACCGCTGGAAGGGTGGCGGTGGCGGGCATTGACCAGCACCACCGCAGCCCCTGCACGTTCGGCTGCATCTGCCATCGAGTCAGATATTATTTGAAAAGACGCCTGTTCAGGCATGTTTACCTCCAATTACAATTCAGTATAGGCGATTTCACGCCTGATTTCCAGTGTAGCGAAGTTTCGCATAATCCGCATCCGCCAAACGCCCGGCAGGTAGACTGGAAAAATGGGTGGGGTCGGATTCGCAATGGCGAGCCCGCCCAATGAGTGCATTCATTTGCCGGGTATCGTCGCATTTCATATCCTTAGCCAGATCGAAATCGGGGGTAAAATAAAGCGATTATTTCGAATGATGTCTATGAAATCCTGGCTTGCTGGATTATTGATCGTTGTCCTGGCAACAATTGCTCTGTTGCCTTTTTCGCCGATTTATCGACCAGCGCCAGCCGATGACGCCAGTATCTATTTATACATCGCCGATCGTATCCTTGAAGGCGGCGTTCCCTATTTGGATGGCTGGGATCAAAAGCCCCCGCTGATTTACTTCATCTTTGCCCTGGCGCGCGCTGCCACACCTCAATCCATTTGGGGATTGTGGTGGCTGCAATGGTTGGGCTGGCTCATCTTCGGGTTTTCAGCTTACTATGTGCTGGCAAAGGTGGTCAATCCAGGGGTCGCTTTTTTATCGGTAGCCGTGTCGTTTTTGATCCTGGTGGAATTTTTCTGGGGCGGATCGATCGAGGATACCTCCTTGATGTTTCAAATGCTGAGTGTTGCCTGTTTCGCGCATATTCTTTCAACCGAACAGGTCGCATTTCGACCCTGGAGCAGCCTGGCAGCCGGTCTGCTGGCAGGTATTTTATTTTTCATGAAGCAGACGCTCATCGCGGTTAGCATAGCAATTGGCGTCTATCTGCTGCTGCGCGCCATCACCCAGGCGAACCGCCGCAGCTGGTATGTGCTGGCGTGGATGGCGGCTGGGGCAAGCATGGTCGCTCTGCTCGTTTTCTTGTACTTCTGGCTGAAAGGAGGCTTGGAAGAGTACTGGCGGCAGGCGTTTGTTTTTAACTGGATGTATTCGAATCTGGGCTTGTTGGAGCGGGTCAATTCGCTGGTCGACGGGCTTGAATTCCTCAGCGGGTATCCAGGAATGTTCATGGCGCTGTCAGCCTGGCTGGCTGGGGCGTTTCTCGGTCTGCGGCAGTTCGCGTCCCTGTTGATCAGCATGGTGCGCCTTCCCGCCAGCGGCATCCTGTTTGCTGCTGCTGGCTTCGCTGCAGTAGTCCTGGCAGGGCTGGGTGAAATCATTGGATCGACCCCCGGCATTGGCTTAGGGCAGGCGGGGCTGCTGGCAGTTGGCTTGCTTTTGATCGCAGCCGGCGTCTACCTGTTGTCTGCGCGGCGGCAGCAGCAAATGCTCTATTCTCTCCAATCTCTTGCGCCGCTGCACAACTTGTGGAAAACCTCGCCTTCTTCCCCAAAGATTGCCTTCCTGAACCTGGCGGTGATGTTTTTCCTGTTCACCCTGCTTTTGATTTCTACTTCTGGCAGGAACTATGTGTACTACTTCATCCCGCTGGTGCCTCCTGCCGTGCTGTTGTTTGGCTTGCTCATCGATCTATTTTTTGCTCAACTAACCCAACAGGTGCGCAGTTTGGCGATCATCTTGCTGACCGCCCTGCTACTGGTTTTTTTGATCCGTCCTGCCCTGTTTATTGCATCTGCCTATCGCGCGCCGCGCTTTCCGCCGCCTTCAGCGCTGGAGACCTATATTACCTCCACCACCCGCCGGGATGATCCTGTTTTAGTGTGGGGGCGCTATACTACCTACCTGTATATCACCACCCAGCGCAAATCACCCACCCGGTTTTACAACCAGGCGGCATTTCATCTCCCTGCGTATGTCGAGCGCTACCGAATCTATGATATTTTATTGTCGGAACTGCGCGCCAACCCTCCCGTGTTAATCATCACCGACCCGCAGGTAGTTACTGCCGAGCAGATGCAGCTTCCCGTTTGTAAAAATCGCGAGCTGGGCGACCAGGGGTCATTTCTGTACTTTATTTGCCAAAATTACAGGCTGGAAAAGACCTTCGGTGATCAAAAGGTTTTCCGCTATACGCGCTAAATGGTTTGCTCTCACCATAAGCGGGATAACGCTTTCGCCAGGTCGGTCTATGGGGCAGGTAAAAGGCAGTTTTCTCGGTTGGTAATTGTCGCGAAACTCAACAAAAGCTCAAGAATGAAAAGAGGTGTTTTTAAGCGCCTGCCTAAAAACACCCCCGCCCCTTCTGGGAATATCAATTAGCGCTTACCCCCCTGGCTGGCTGATAAAGCGTTCTTCCATCTCCTTAAGCGCCTGGCGCTGACGGTAAATAATAGCGCGTAATACATCGCGGATGGAAATTACCCCCATCACTTTATCATCCATCACAACCGGCAGATGACGGATTCCGCGCGCGTTCATCAAGTACATTGCCTCATCGATGGTCTGGTCGGGATGAATGGTGATCACAGGCGATGACATAATCTCGCGCACTGGCGTTTCCTTCGAGGCTTTTCCTTTCAAAATAATCTTGCGGGCATAATCCCGCTCGGAGAAAACCCCTACCAGTTGATTACCATCCATCACCATTAAGACACCCACGTCTTTATCCGCCATCACGCGCAGGGCATCAAACACGGTCGTTTCAGGGCTGACTGCCCAAACGACGTCGCCTTTTACTTCGAGGATATGGCGAACGATAAACATCTCAACCTCCTTAATCAAATCCTCCGGCGTTGATGACGCCGGTGCCCGTAAACAGCCGGGTTTAGATGTCAAGTATAGATGATCCTGGCAAGGTTTTCAACCCTAAAAAACTGCCAAAATCTATCTAAGTTTCTCCCATAAATAATCATAAGCCCGCCGACCGCTGATCTGGTGGCGACCGATGAAATAATCGGTTTCTATGTTGTGCTTAACCCCAAACAGGTCGTATACGGTGCGGGCAATTTCCACGCTGCGCTGCACAGCCTGGATGGGAAAAATGGGGTCGTGGTCGCCAGCTTCGATCAGTATCGGGCGCGGAGCAATCAACCCGACCAGGTCATACATTTCGCCAAACTTCCAAAGACCTGGCACAAAGTTACAGGCGCAGTGGTGCATTGCCAGGATTGAGTCTTGATACGTCGAATAGTATCCGCTGATCACACAGGCTTTGATGCGGGTGTCAAGGCAGGTGGAGAAAAAGGTGTGCATGCCCCCGCCGGAAATGCCCATTGCGCCCAGGCGGTTGATGTCCAGCTCCGGGCGGGTGGCAAGATAATCGATCAGCCGCTTGCCCTCGAATGTGCGCAATCCAACCACCGACCCGCCCAAGTGAAAAGTAAGCATGGCGGTATGCGCGCAGGTCGTGGGTGCTTGCTGCCCAGTTTTCAGGTGCGAAAAATCGGTCTGGCGCTCGCCAAAGCACGAAATCTCCGGCGCTGCCACGGCAAAGCCGCGCCGACACAACGCCACCGCAAAATCTTTATGATAACCGTCCGGCACATCGCGTTCAGAGCCGTCTTCCCAAAGTCCCACGATGTCTTTTACACCATAGCCATGCCCATGAAAAGCTATCACCACCGGTAATGGTTGGACAGGTCGCGCTTTGGGCAGCAACAGATACACCGGCATCCAGGCATATTCGCCCACCTGCAGCACCCACTTTTCGCGCACGTGATCTCCTTTATCGATTTCTTCGATCCACTGAGGGTGCAGGTCAACCAGTGGTTGGTCATGAAACCCTACCAATTCTGTCAGCGCCGCGCGGGTCTGCTTCTGCCAATCTAATGCTTCTGCCAGGCTGCCCGCCTGGAAGCGGTATGGCGCCTGCGCTGGTTGATACCGTTTCCATAGTCCATGGGCAGGTTGCAGCATCTGGTGTTCTTTACTGTTCAAGACGTTTGATGCCATTTTTTTCTCCCGTTTCTAATCAATCCCTACCACCAGGCTGCGCCGTTCCAACAGGATTGTATCCTGCCAGGCGCCCCGGTTTTTGCTGATTCGCTCTCGGCGTCCAACCAGCCGAAATCCGCATTTCTCGTGTAAGCGCAGGCTGGCTATGTTTTGTGGGAATATTACCGCCTGCAGCGTCCAGATTCCATGCGTTTCTGAGAGACGGATCAATTCCTGCAGCAATGCTTTGCCCACCCCCTGCCCGCGTACTGCTGCTGTTAAATAGATGCTGACCTCCGCCACCCCCGCATACGCCTGCCGGGCAGAGACCGGGCTTAGCGCTGCCCAACCCACTACGCGCTCGTTCTGCCGCGCTGCCAACCTGCAGACTGACAGATGTCCCTTATCCCAACTTTCCCATTCGGGCGGCTGCGTTTCAAAGGTGGACATACCGCTCTCAATACCCTCGGCAAATATAGCCCGCACCTGCATCCAATCGTCCGGACGTATGGCGTCGATTAAGACATTCACTGTTGTCTCCTTTTGTGCGAATGGATAAACTCGTTAATTATAAATGGGAACAAGCTCTTCATCGATCCTGTAAGACAATGGACAGATTTTGCGCGGATGAATTCCAGCCTGTTTATCATGCTCATTTAATCTCATCTGCTGAATTTTTTATGCAAACCTTATGACGTTTGTCAATTTTGTTAATCCGTCTTTTACTTGACTTGTATGACAATATCTGCTACCTTTTAAAAAGAATAGCGGGTGGAGGAAATTGTGCGGAGAATGTTCACATTTTCGCATCGACCAGCGGGCACAAGACCGGTGTGCCCGCTTATTTTTTGTGTTTTCACCTCTTCCCGGCTGTCAGCCGTTGCAGCGCCACCACACCCTGTTCACGGCAACCTATATTTTTCCCATTCTCAGGAGAATTGATAAATGGCAGCAACCACAAATACCTTTGAAATGGCGCAACGTCAGTTTGATCATGTGGCAAAGCTTCTCAGCCTGGACCCGCAAGTGGCGGAAATCTTACGCTGGCCAATGCGCGAATACCATTTTCGCATTCCCGTTCACATGGATGACGGCTCGCTCCGTTTGTTTGAAGGATTCCGCGTACAACATAACGATGCGCGCGGACCGAACAAAGGCGGTATTCGCTTTCATCCGGCAGAAACACTCGATACGGTGCGCGCCCTGGCAATGTGGATGACCTGGAAATGCGCCGTGGCGGATATTCCGCTGGGCGGGGGCAAAGGAGGGGTAGTACTCGATTCTGCTTCCCTTTCAATCACCGAGAAAGAACGATTGTGCCGCGGATATATCCAGCAAATCTGGAAGAACCTGGGTCCGCGCCAGGATGTGCCGGCGCCCGATGTCGGCACCACGCCGCAAATGATGGGCTGGATGATGGATGAGTATAGCAAGCTGTGTGGTTCTTACACCCCTGGCGTGATTACCGGCAAACCGGTTGGCGGAGGAGGATCACAGGGGCGCACCGAAGCCACTGGCTTTGGGGTGATCTACACCGTGCGCGAGGCGATGAAAGTTCTAAACCTGGATCCCAGCCAGTGTGTCGCTGCCATTCAGGGCTTTGGCAACGTGGCTCAATATGCAGCGATTGGGTTTACCGAGCAATTAAAGGGAAAGGTGGTGTGTGTGTCTTATTGGGACCGCGACGATCGCACGGCTTATACCGTCAGCCATCCGGAGGGGGTCAATCCGCGCTTTTTACAGTCGATTACCGACCAGTACGGTTCGATCCACAAAGGAAAAGCGCGCGCGGCGGGGTATATTATCGAGGACGGCGGCGCCTGGCTAGCAAAAGAAGCGGATGTGCTTATCCCAGCAGCGCTGGAAGGGCAAATCAATATCGATTCAGTGGGGCAGATCCACCCGCGCGTACGCCTGATTGCTGAAGGCGCGAACGGACCGACCACCCCCGAAGCAGATGAGGTGATCCGCGGGCGCGGCATCTTCATGATTCCCGATTTCCTGTGCAATGCTGGCGGGGTTACTGTCTCTTATTTTGAAGGAGTTCAAAATGACATGAACTTCTATTGGACTCGTGAAGAAGTGCTGGACCGGCTGGACACCCGCATGACCATTGCCTTCCAGGGTGTGTACGAAATGGCGCAAAAGGAAAGCGTTTCGATGCGTGATGCGGCGTATATGGTGGCGATCGACCGGGTGGTGAAAGCGATGGAACTGCGCGGCTGGATTTAATCGCTTCGCATTTTTGTTAAGACAAAACACCTTACGGCAGGTGTATCATAAATTGGATGCACCTGCCGATTATTTAATTAATTGGATTGGTAATGCCGGGGGGTGTTTGCGGGGAGGATGTGCGGTTAATGAAAAACCCATTGTTATTCTTATTGTATGGATTGTTTGTTATGCTAGCGATTGGAGTGGTTTCGAGCATTTCCATTCCGCTTTTTTTGTCAGTTTCGTCTCAAATGGAGGATAAAACCCCAGGCGCAACCCAACCTGTAAAACCTGTTGCAACTCAAAAAGCAGGCGCATCCACTGTTCAATTACCCCGCCGCACGCTGCTGGAAATCGCCCATGCGCCGTATTTTCAGGTAAAAGCCACCGGTGTTGACCTTTCTGAAATTAACCTGTATGTTAAGAGCAACCCCGGCAATTCTCCATTTGAATTGGTGGTCAATCCGGGTATCCTGTTTTACCCCGCTTCTAAAAGCACCCAAATGATGGTATCCATTGTTCCGCAGACTTTTAAAATTGCACCTAACCAGGAATATAACCTGCGGATAAAAGTGGCGTGCGCCAATATGACCAAAAACACTCCGAACAATTCTGACCATTTTTCCATTTCAGGTGGTAATACATCCCATGATCTCAACATGCTGTTGGCGAATACCGCTTTTCACCAGGCAAACTTTCGCTTGCAGCAGTTTGCGGTATGGGTGATCACCGATAACCCGGAACCATTAGAATTTATGGGAATTGGTCAAACCATGCAGGGCAGCAAGCCTTCGCCATCAGAATTGGAAATGGTGCGCCAATTGCTGGTTAAAGCTGGGATCAACCCGAACAATTACAATGCGTTCAAGAAAAAATAAGCAAGCAAACCGGCAGCCGGGCAGGTCTCATTTTAAGCCAAACATCTCCTGCACCAGCGGGCGGATGCGCTCCCACCTGGGAAGCAACACCTGCGCGCCATTAATGGTGGTGGGGATGGTCATCTCGCGTGGGATAGAGCGGGCGTCAATCCCTTCTTTACCTGCCCGCAAAACAGCCAGTCCAATGCGCGGCAGTTCGAAGAGCGGTAAGGTTGTATCGATATTGTTTACCACTGCCCGGTATAACGCAGGCAGACGCTGCCAGGCGGCGGGGGTGAGCAGGCGCGAAATCACGGCGCGGATCAAAAGCTGGGCGTGTTCCATGCGGTAAAAGTCATCAGCGCCCTGGCGGTCGCGTGCCAGTTTGAGCACTGCTGTGCCATCCAGGTGGTGTTTGCCTGCGTGCAGGTCGCCGATCCGTGTGGGAAGCTCGATATCGATGCCGCCCAGCGCGTCAACGATCTCGACCACCGCGTCGAACTTAAGTCGCACGGTATAGCGCACCGGCACACCAAGTTGATTTTCGACCACTTGCGCGGCAGCCGCGGGTCCGCTGCCAGGTTGCCTGGATTCAGCAAAAAAATGGGCGGTGTTGATCCGGTTATTGCCTGCCCCTGGGATTGGCACCCACAAATCGCGTGGAATTGAGAGGAGCTTCACTGCGGGCTGCCGCGGTTCTACCCGTGTCAGGATAATTGTATCGCTGCGACCCAGAGCAGTTCCAGGCGGGCTGCGGTCGATGCCCAACACCAAAAAAGTGATTGGCGCAGGATTTAGCAGGTAAACAGCCAATCCAACCAGGCACATCCCTGCTGCCAGCAGCACGGGCAGCAGGCAGGCGCAGGCAGCTCCGTGCTTCTGATGGGCAGGCGGGGGTAATTCTATGCGCATGGGCTGAAAATGCGCCAGCGCATCGTCAGACTCGGAGAAGATTTCAGGGTGATAAGGAGATTCCGGATTGTTCATGGATTGCAAGATGTCGCTGGCTGGTTCAGCCTGAGCGTTTTAACCTCTCGTGCCGCACCTGATGCAGGAATGCGGGAGAGTTGAGATTACGTTCGAGGAGAAAAAGTAGATATTCGTGCAGCAGGTTTTCCATCTCGCTGGCAGCCGAAGACGGCAAGAGAGCGCGGCTGGCTTCAGTAAAAGAACTGCGTTGAAAATGACGCAGCAGTTTAAGGGCGGCAAGAGAGACAAAACGTGTCCCATCTGCATGTTCTCCGCAGGCGGGACAAAGTGCACCGCCCTGGATCATGCTGAAGTATTGATCTTGAGGCTGGATGAGGCTGCCGCACGCCACGCAGTGAAACAACTCCGGGCGAAAACCGATCAGGTCAAGCAGGCGGATTTCGAAGTAGCGCGTGGCTTTAAAGCCATCTTCAGCGGCTGATAACCGTTCCAGGGTTTCGATTAAGAGCTGGTACAACGGGCGGTTATCCCCTTCACGAGTTTCAGTGGAGTGATTGCCGCCTTCTTCATAGGAGAAGCGGTCCAGCAATTCAACCACATAAGAAGCATAAGCCACTCGCAGCAAATCTTCGCGCAGCGGCAGGTAGGCATCGATTGTTTCTGCCTGGGTGACGATCCAGAAATCACGTCCACGCGCAAGCAGCAGTTTGACGCGGGTAAACGGCTCCAGATGCCCGGCTTTGCGCGAGCGCAATCGCCGCGCGCCTTTTGCCACAGCGCGCAGTTTACCCTGCTGGCGGGCAAAGAGGATGAGCAAGCGGTCGGCTTCACCCCAATCGGAATGGCGCAAGACAACCGCTTCAACATGCAGGGTATGTTCAGAGCGAGGCATACACTGATCTACCGCAGGTCAGACGGTCCAAACGCGCCGGGGAGCAGCTCGCCAACCGTTGTTTCCCGAACCACATGCCCGGCTTCATCTGCAATAATCACGCGGGTCTCCAAGCCAAATTCGCCAAGCACCTGGCGGCATGCGCCGCAGGGTGATCCACCGTTGCGAGTGACCACGGCGATGGCGATGAAATCACGCTCTCCTTCAGAGACAGCCTTTACCACCGCCACCCGTTCGGCGCAAATGGTAGAGGGATAGGCGGCGTTCTCCACGTTAACGCCCAGGTACATTCTGCCCGAAGCGGTCAACAAGGCTGCCCCAACCGCGTAGTTGGAGTAGGGGGCATACGCTCGCTGGCGCGCCTCTTGGGCTGCTGCCACCAGGCGTGAACGTTGAGTATCGTTCCATGCCGGGTTATTCGTCATGGATTTCATCCTTTGGTGCACCTTCTCTCAGCAGACGGCGCGCGCGCACCTTGCGTATCCGCCTGCCGCTCACCTGCTCGACAGTCAGGTGTAGATCATTTTCAACCAGGGTTTCTCCCTCGATTGGGACATGCCCCATACGATTATATACAAAACCACCCAGCGTGTCGGCGATATCCCGCTCAAGCTCGCAGCCCATCACTTCGTTGAAGTCGTCTAGATCGATGCGCCCCTGGAATATATATTCGTCTTCGCCAACTTTCTGATAGGGCTGCTCTTCCAGCGCGTCATATTCATCGCGGATCTCACCGACGATTTCTTCCACAATGTCTTCCAATGTCACCAAACCGGCTACCCCGCCGTATTCATCCACTACAATCGCCATGTGAACACGGCGCTGGCGCATTTCGGTGAGCAGGTCATCTACTTTCTTCGCCTCAGGGATGAAATACGCCGGGCGCAGCAGGTCGCGCATGGCGGGCGGTTCCTGTCCCTCGTGCAGCATGCGCAGCAAATCCTTTGCGTATAACATGCCGATCACATTATCGATTGTGCCGTCAAAAACCGGGACACGGGAATGACCGGATTGTAAAAGCACCGGCACGGCTTCTTGCAGCGGGGTGGTAACGTCCAGCGCGGTGATGTCAATGCGCGGCACCATGATCTCACGCGCCAGGGTATCACCAAAATGAAAAATCGAGTAGATCATTTTGCGCTCGCCCTGTTCCAGGTTACCCTGCAACGGACCTTCTTCCACCCAGTTTTTCAACTCATCTTCAGTTACCGGGCTAAGGCGGCGGCGTAGCATGGTTGGAGAACCCAGCAGCGGCATCAGCAGGGTGGAAAGCGGGCTGACCAAGCCATCGATCAACGCGCCTGGCATGGAAAAGCGCACCGCCCATTTTTCTGCCTGCGGCAGAATCAAGCCCTCAATGCCAAACTCAATTGCCAGGATCAATAACGCAACAACCAGCACAATTGCTACTTCTCCAGCAATGGTCAGGCTGCCCTGCGTAGCCGAATACAACATCCCCCAGACGGAGCCTGCCAAAAGGTAATGCAGGGTAACCGCAGCCAGCCGCAGCGAGACGCGCAGGCGCGGTCGATCTAACAGGCGCAGCGTGCGGTCAACCCCTTCTGGGTTGTGTTCTCGCTGCTCTAACAGGTAAGGTTGGCGCGCGTTTAGCAAGCTGCTGCGCACGGCGGCAACCAAAAGGTCTAGCACAAGCAAAAGGACGATCAGAAATCCAAGAGTTTCAACCACTGTTCTCCTTGCGCAAGGGGCGGGCTGGGACGCCGACCACCACTGTCCCAGGCGGCACATCGCGTGTAACCACTGCGCCTGCGCCGGTTTTGCTGCCCTCGCCGATTTTTACCGGCGCGACCAGCATGGTGTCGCTCCCAATAAAAGCATTCGCCCCAATTTCGGTCGAGTTCTTGCGGACACCGTCGTAGTTGCAGGTAATCGTCCCGGCGCCGATGTTCACATTTTCGCCGATGGTGGCGTTGCCAATATAAGAGAAATGACCCATCTTAACGCCAGGTGCCAGGTATGAGTCTTTGACCTCGCCAAAGTTGCCCAGATGAACTCCTTTACCCAGGTGCGCGCCTTTGCGCAGGTGGCAGAAGGGACCCATCGATACGTTATCCTCAACGATTGACCCCTCCAGCACCGATGCCAGGATGGTGCATTCATTGCCGACCTGGGTGTCTTCGATGATCGTATTGGGACCAATGACACAGTTTTCTCCGATGACCGTTTTGCCGCGCAGATAGGTGTTAGGCATAATGGTCGTGTCGCGCCCGATTTGAACACCGGGACCGATGTAGGTAGAATCGGGGTCGATCAAGGTTACACCAGACAGCATCAGGCTGGCATTGATGCGCTGGCGCATCAGAGCATCTGCTTCTGCCAGGTGGATGCGGTTGTTAATACCTACCGCCTCAGTCGGGTTTTCGATGACCAGTGCCTGTACCGGCAGCCCTTCGGCGTTGGATAACGCTACCAGGTCAGTCAGGTAGTATTCCCCCTTGGGAGAAACCTGGATTCGGTCGAGTGTAGTCCACAACCAGTTGGCTGTAATGCAATACGCGCTCACATTCAATTCGCGCACTTTGAGCTGCTCAGGTGTGGCATGTGCCTCTTCGATAATCGCCTGTACCATGCCGTCGCTGCCGCGCAAGACGCGCCCAAAACCGCGCGGGTCTTCGGCGATCACGGTTAACATGGTGATTGTCCCCTTATTCCCGCGTTGAGCAACGATGAGCTTCTCAATGGTAGCGGGGGTGAGCAATGGCATATCACCGTTCAGCACCAGCACCAGGTCCGCATGCCCTTCCAGCAAGGGACGAACGGTCTTGACAGCATGAGCGGTGCCAAGTTGTTTATCCTGCAAGGCATAACGAACACCTGACCCAACCGCCTGTTTAACCAGCTCTGCCCCATATCCAACCACGACTACCGGCGGTTCGTTGATTACAGTATGCACCGCGTCGATCACGTATTGGATCATCGGTTGTCCGGCGAGAGGATGGAGCACCTTGGGCAGATTGGATTTCATGCGTGTTCCTTGCCCGGCGGCAAGTACAATGGCTGCAATTTTCATGGATTCACTCCTGGTTGATCATCTATTTCTGAATAGATATTCTAATTTTAACGTCATTTCAGGATCGTGGAACCGTATCCACTTATCCTGACCCTGTATTCATTTTAACGTTTTTTGGAGAGAATTTATACTATTTTCCATTGTTTGCATAAGCGGGGGGGTTAACTCGAGGCGGGAAACTGAAGCGAGATGATAGTGCCTTCGCCAATTTTCGATTCGGCTGAAACCCTGCCCCCCTGGGCTTCCACCAGGGCTTTGACAATTGCCAATCCCAACCCGCTTTCCCCATTTTCTGCATGGCGCGATTGGTCGCCGCGGCGGAAGCGGTCGAAGATATACGGCAAATCGGTTTCGGCGATTCCGCTGCCGGTATCGCGCACCGATAGCACTACCGTTTTCCCCTCTTGCCTGCCGGAGAGGATGATTTTTCCGCCTTTCTCAGTGTAACGCAGGGCATTGCTGATCAGGTTGTCAAAAACCTGCAACATCCGCGCTTCATCCACGCGGATTTCTGGCAAGGGGTCATTCTTTTCTGCTTTCAGGCGCACCCCTTTCTGGCTGGCGCTATGCTGAAAGATCGCTGCAGCGCGCTCCAGAATGGAATGCGGGTCGACGAGCTGCGGGTGAAGGGGCAGCTCTCCAGCGTCTGCCTGCGACAACATGCGCAGGTCTCCCACCAGGTCTTGCAGCCGTTCCACCTCGGCATAGACCAGCGATAAGCGCTCGTTGGTAGGTTTGAGCACGCCGTCGCGCATCGATTCGATATATCCAGCGATCACGGTTAATGGGGTGCGCAGATCGTGCGCAATATCGGCGGTCATCTGTTTGCGCAGCTGGTTGGCGCGGGCTACAGCCCGACTCATCATATTGAAGGAATCTGCCAGTTGCCCAATTTCATCTTTTGCGCGAACCTCCACCTGTTGTTCTAACTGACCGGCAGCAATGTTATGGGCAGCCTGGGTCAGCGCCTGAAGTGGATGAGTCAGGGTGCGTGCCAGCACCACCCCCATGATCAGCGCAATAATTGTGGCGCCCAGGATGGCAATGACCAGCGCCTGGTTGGTGCGGTTGATAAAGATTTGCTCTTCTGGCAGTAAGGTTGGTAAATTGGAAGGCACCAGCAGCGTACCGACCTGATTGCCATCTACCAGGATGGGAATGCCATTTCTGATGATGGTATCTCCGACCTTTGCGCCGACTGGGGGAAAATCTTTTCCTGGTTGGATAATCACAATCCCGTTTGCATCGACCAGACCGAACAGGCTGCGGCGGTCGCGCGGCATCATGCGCCGGTCTCCCGGCGAAAAACCCCCTTTATCCGAGGGCTGGTTGAGTTGGGGAGCGCCTGCAGAGAACATGCCTGGGTATTGAATCCGATCCCACTCGCGCTGCAACCCACTCCATGAACCGTTATTGATGTAGTACGTCTTCAGCGATTCGGCAATCGAATTGCTCTGCTGGTCTATGATCAGATTGGCTAAACGTGAGGCGCTGGTTTCGCGGATGTAGAACGCCATCGTACCAGCGGTAATCACCGCAATCAGCATAAAGGAAAACACCAGCTTCCACAAGAGAGAAATGCGCATAAATATTACCCCGGCTTCCGAAAACGATATCCCACACCAAATACTGTTTCAATATACTCAGGGTTGGCAGGATCTTTTTCAATTTTTTTGCGCAGGTTGCGGATGTGGACGTTGAGGGTGCGATCCAGCCCGGTAAACCCGCTATCTACCAGGTGATCGACCATATCGTTACGAGTGAACACTCGACCCGGTGAGCGCATGAGCAGTGCAAGTAAATCAAATTCGAGCGGCGTGAGCGACACCGGTTTTCCACCAACGGTAACCGTGTGAGTCGCCTCGTTTAATATCAGGTCTCCCTGGTGCAAGACATCAGCCTTGCGGAGGGAATCGTCGCGGCGGCGCATGACCGCGCGGATGCGGGCAGATAGTTCGCGCATGCGAAATGGCTTGATCACGTAGTCGTCGGCGCCCAAATCCAGCCCCAGCACTGCGTCGGTTTCTTCCTCGCGCGCGGTGATGATGATCACAGGGGTGGAAAATTCCTGTCGATACAGCCGTAAAAACTGGTAGCCGTCCATTTTGGGCATCATTATATCCAACAGCACCACATCCGGCAATTCATGCCGGGCGGTGTAGATGGCGGTTTGCCCATCCGGAGCGGTTACCACACGGAAGCCATCTTCCTCCAAGTACTCCTGCAGCAACCGCCGTACGCTGGATTGGTCATCAACGACCAGGACTGTATTTGCCATTGCCCTCCAATACCTTGTTTATTTCTTGTATAAATTATCACACAAACATTAAGATTTGATGTAGAACCCGTTCAAGCCTGGTTAATCCATCTAAATAGTTGTTGTTTATGCACGGTATTGAAAAATGCAGAGGTGGGTTTCCCTTTAGGTTAGAGAATATCAATATGGGAAGAAGCAGGAATATCTTGACTTTGTTATGTAGTCGGCGGAAATGCGAAACACCGCAGCGGCGTTTGGTAAGTTTGAACGATATGCCGTCGGTCGAGTAGAGATTGAGCGTAATAACCTGGCAGCCTGTCGCTTTGCGACCTGTCGCTGTGCAGTTGAGTGGGTTGAGATGCCTGCCAGCGCAAACCTGCCAATCCCGGTTGCGCTCAGAAAGATCACAAAAAATTAACATGGCTTAAACATTCCCTGAACCAAATCTAAATTTGTATTCGCTATCCTGTTCCTAAGAAATGCCGGCATCTTTGAGACGCGGGCATCTCATACTGGGGCGAACCGGATGAACGAATACGAGGATGTAAAACCTGGTTGTGTTGTCTGGTTCGCCCTTATAAAAAATAAAGGATATTATGAATTATTTGTATGCTCAAATATAGACAACAGTTGAATTGGATATTAGATACTGGCTTGCTGGTTAGTTTTTTAGCAGCATTTTTTCTTGATTCAACGGGAGTGGACTTGCATCAATGGTTGGGAGTTGGGTTGGCGTTGGGGGCTGGCATCCACCTGATCTTGCATTGGAATTGGGTGAAATCGGTCACAGCGAAATTATTCAACCAAATTGGGACGCGCGCACGCGATTATTACCTGGTCGACGCTACTCTGCTGATTGGCTTTGGGGTGATCCTGGTGACTGGGGTGATCATTTCAACCTGGCTCGATCTTGATACCGTTTTCTACCCGTTGTGGAGGGATGTGCATGTCTTTTCATCCGTTGCAGCCCTGCTGGTGCTGGTGCTGAAGGTTGGTCTGCATTGGCGCTGGATTGTGACTACTGCGCAGCGCATGTTCACTGTTACGCCGCTATCCGCGCCACAGAGCCGCCCTATTGGTAACGATTTAACGCCAAAACCGGCAGTTGTGCCGGTGTTCCGGCAGGCAGCCGTGTCTCGCCGCCATTTCATCAGTTTGATGGGCATTGTTGGCATTTCTGCCTGGGTTGCCATCAGCAATCTGTTTAGAGAGGATGATACTGTCCAGGCAGAAGCGCTGCCTGCGGCTGCTGGGCAGACAAACGCTTCGGCAGGTGTCAGCCAGATACCTCATAGCGTTGAACCGGGTGTCAATCAGGCTGTCCCGCCTGTTGTGGCTACTGCCTCGATTGTCCCAACGCCAACCCCCAAGACCAATGCATCCACCGGTTCTGTTACAGGTGGGAGCTGCCGCGTTTTGTGCAATAAACGCTGCGCATACCCTGGCAAATGCCGAAAGTATGTCGACCGTAACAACAATCGATTGTGCGATTTGGGTGAATGCCTGTAAGTTACTCGAGTTGATGTTGACCTTTGATCACATGATTGGGACAGGAAATCAGATTATTCTACTACGCGATGCTTAACATCACCTCTGCGACAATATTGGGGATGGAAAACGGCATTCCGCTGCCGTTTTTTGGGGGGCTTGAGGATCAACGCACCAGCAGCCCCAGGATGGGCATGGCGTAGAGTATGCTAAAAACGATGCCCATCACCCAGTTCAGCCAGCGTTTATCAGGGCTGCGCACCCAGTACCAAACCAGAAACGCCATCAAAAATGCCTGCGGGATGACCTCCAACCAGCCAACTAATTGATCCAGGATGGGAAGCACGGTGTAGATCATTCCTTCTATGGATCCTGGTGCCGGACCAAATGTGGAAAGGATGCCCAACGCGGTCAGCAGCCACCCGATGATCAGCCAGCCGCGCGGGTGAGCGAACAAGACGGCGCGCAGCGGATATAGTGCCAGGGCAAAAATCATGCCGCGCAGCGGTTGGAATAACGGACCTGCCAGTACCAGGATGTCCGTTGTTGGGCGCATCCAGCACGCCATTTCCGGTCTGCTGAAGCGTTCAGCGTAGTTAAAAAAGCCGAATGCCAGCAATCCCATAATGAAGTAGGTGATAGTATGCGCCGCGCTGGTTTTTATAACCAGTTCCCAGAACCCAGGACGATTTGTGCTCATATTTCCCTCCGATAAATGATAATTGTAGCATTTTATCCGGAAATCATCGTACCGCCATCAAACCGATGCGTTTTTTCTGCGCGATACCGGCGGTAGTATAATTCCTTCTAGTTTTGCCTGATCAAAGGAGCTTATGAAAAAATTAATCGCTCAGCCGGTCGGGATGGCTGCTTTTCTGGTGATCTGGTTTGGTCAGATCATCTCTGTGCTGGCTTCCAGCATGACCCATTTTGCGCTCAGCATCTGGATGTACCAGCAGACGGAGTCGGCGACCGCGATGGGGTTGATGCAGGTGTTCTTTGTTACGCCGTTTTTGATCATCTCACCGTTTGCTGGGGTAATGGTGGATCGCTACAATCGCAAATTGATGATGATGGTCAGCGATTTTTCCGCCATTCTTGCCACCAGTCTGGTCTTTGGGCTGTTTGCGCTGGGGCGGCTGGAATTTTGGCATCTGTATATCGCTGCTGCGCTCAATGGTATTGGCAATACCTTCCAATGGCCAGCTTACTCCGCTGCAATCTCGACCATGATTCCCAAAGAGCAGTTGGGGCGCGCCAATGGATTGATGTCACTGATCGAAGCCGGTCCGGGGGTGATAGCGCCGATGCTGGCGGGCGCGCTGCTGCCGGTCATCGGTCTGACCGGGATTTTAGCAATCGATGTGGCAACTTTTTTCTTTGCGGTAGGGGCGTTGGCAGTGGTACATATCCCCCAACCTCACCAGACCCATGAAGGCAAAGAGGCGCAAGGCAGCCTGTTGAAAGAAGCAGCCTTCGGTTTTCGTTATATCTTTGCCCGTCCCAGCCTGCTTGGTTTGCAGATGATATTCTTCTTCGGCAACCTGTTCAGCGGGATTGGATTTACTCTTCTTTCGCCGATGATCCTGGCGCGCACAGACCAGAACACCATAATTTTTGGCATGGTGCAGACCGGAGGCGCCGTTGGTGCAGTGCTGGGAGGTGTGATCATGAGTGGTTGGGGTGGCTTCAAACGCCGGATTCATGGTGTGTTGGGCGGTTGGATGTATTCCGGTTTGATTGGGATGACAATTCTCGGCTTGAGGTTTGGTTTGCCCGTGTGGCTTACTGGGAGCGTTTTGGGAGCGTTGTCTTTTCCATTGGTCAATGCCTCAAACCAGGCGATCTGGCAATCGAAAGTTGCTCCTGATTTACAGGGACGAGTCTTTTCAGCCAGGCGGTTAATCGCCTGGTTTACCAATCCGATCTCACCAATTATCGGGGGAACACTGGCAGATTTTGTCTTTGAACCGGCAATGCGCAGCGAAAGCCTGCTAACTGCCAGTTTTAGCTGGCTGGTTGGCAGCGGTCCCGGTGCTGGCATGGGGCTGCTGATTGTGATCTGCGGGGTGTTGATTTCCCTGGTGGGGCTGACTGGTTATTTTATCCCTGCGATCCGCAAAGTTGAAGACCGCCTGCCGGATTACGATCAGCCGCCAGTTGGATAATCAGGATAAGAGGGTCAAAAACCCCGCTATCCTCATTTCTGGCTTCTCCATGGGGTGAAGATTACTCTATGGCGTACAGGTAGCCGTCTTCCCCATAAATATACGCCTGCTGCCCCACAACTGCCGTACAGGATTCGAGCACCGTAAAATCCAGCGGGATCTTCCACCGGCAGGTGGTAACGCCGCCGGAAGTGCTGCCTTCCAGGTCAAGGCAGTAATAGAAATGTTTTCCGCGTTCGGTTGAACCGAACATCACCTTGCCATCGGCGATAACCGCGCCGTTCAACCCGCCTGCCGGGTATTTCCAGATCAGTTCGCCGTTGTCTGCCCGCAGGCAGTATGTCCAGATCTCGTAGGGATGCCCCTGGTAGCCCTTGTAATGGAACGCCATCATCACCACCCGTTCGCCGCACACCGCTGGGGAGGTGTTGGTGCTCCAGATGTTTGGCGGCGCAAACTGCCACAGCACCGTACCGGATTGGGCATCCAGGCAGTAAAAATACGGTCCCATCGTTGGCAAAAAAAGGCGTCCATCCTGAACAGTAGGCTGAACAGCAGGCGCGCCGGAATCCAGGTAGGTGCGGGCGTGAAACTTCCACACCAGACGTCCGTTGACGCGGTCAAGCGCGTACAACCAGTGGTCCCAGGAGCCAAAATAAACCAGACCTGGCTCACGACCCTGATAAATGGCTGGCGCCATGTACAGATCGCTGTCGGCGGCAAAGCTCCACAGAATGTGCCCGCTGGAGGCGTCCAGGCAATAAGCATTGCCGTCTATGCCAGGCACATATAGCCTGCCATCCGCGTAGTTCGCTGCCGCCCAGACCCAGCCAAGCCGCTGTTTCCACAGCACCTCGCCGGTTTCAGCGCTCAGGCAGTAATAATCGCCTTCGCCGCCTTCTTGCCCAATGTACACTCTGCCTTCGACACAAATGGGGTCTCCCGGCACTTCTCCACCCATCTCGAAGCGCCACAGCAGTCTGCCGCTTTCGCGGTCAATTGCTGCCACGCAGCGCCCCGGTGTGCCGATGAAAATGCGCTGATTGGTCGCCATGGGCGAAGATTGAAACTCATCAAACGCCACCCAATCCGCCGGGTAATCCACCAGCCGCCTCTGCCACAGCATGTCACCATTCTCGACCGAAATGCACCACAACACCATGTCGGAGGTGACCGCATAGACACGCCCCTCGGCAGCCACCAGATCACAGGAGATGCCCCAGGCATTAAGGCGCTGACTCCAGCACTTGCGCGGCGCACCGCTGTTGACCGCATAACAAGTCAGGGTGCCGTCCAGGCTGGCAACCATCAGATTCCCTTGCTCCAGGACTGGCTGAGCACGCACCCAATCGGGTGTTTGGCTCTTCCATAATAAATTTCCGTTTTCCGCATCCAGGCAGAGCAGGCAATTGTCTGCGCTGCCGAGGTACAGCTTTCCATCTTGATAAAGTGGCTTGGAAAAGTGGATGAAGGCGCGGGTATGAGTCCTGCCAGCGTCGCAGCGCCACAACTGAGCGCCGCTGGCTGCGTCGAGGCAATAAACCGCCCCGTCATTCGCGCCAAAATAGATGCGTCCCTCCACCAGAATGGCGGGGCTGTTGATTGGCGCATCAATCTTGAACGCCCAGCGAATGCGTCTGGGGCTGATCTGTTGCCAGTTGGGATCAAAGACCGGGTGATCCGCATCTTCTGGCTGGTCGTGGATATTCAGACAATAAAAATAACCCTCGTACGTCCCCAGATAAGCACAGTCCTCCTGTGGCAGCACGGGGGAAAAAAACTGCCCGGTGCGAAACAGCCATTTGAGTTTGCCGGTATGCGCGTCTTTGCATTGAAGCCACTGCCAGGGCTTGCCTTTGGGTTGTGGGGCTTTCAGGCTGGAACCGCTTTCTTCACCAAGGGGCATAAAAATATAGCGCGAATTACCCGCCAGGATGGGCGCTGGATGAACGCGATAATTCAGCGTTCCGTTGTCTCCAATCTCTCCAAGCAGGCTGCCGTCATCAGCGGAAAGACGGTAGATTTTATCGGAGTTGGTTGCCCGCACCAGCAGTTCATTCCCCAGGTCGACCAGTCGAGAGGTCAGGCGGGTGCGCGCTGGAATGCCTGCTGGGGCGCCTGCCCCTGGCGGGGAATGGCTTGCCCTGGCTTCCCAGATCATCGCGCCGCTGGCGGGATCCAGGCAGATCACCTTTTCTTTGTTTCTGCCTGGGCAAACCTGATAGAGCCTGCCATTTTTTAACAGCGGAGGCGAGTACCACTGCCTGCCCAGAGGAGTTTTCCACACCACCTTCCCTTGTACCGGTCCCACATCCGGCGAGCAGCCGGTTTGTTGCGAATTGCCGCGAAAGATTGACCACTCTGTCATTTAATCCTCCTGCAAGATAAATTGACTTGCTGTTTCCTCTGCCCAATTGAAATTCATGTATCAAGGCTGGACAAAACAGTATAATCCTGGGTATACTGAATTTATCTGGTAGAGATTATAGCCTATGGAGATGCCATGTTGATCCTTTATCGTTCGATATCGCTTGTGTTCACCCTTTTAGCGGCAGTGATTATCATATTGTTTCTGCTCTCGCGCGAAGAAAAACAGGAAAGCCATTAGCAAAAAAACCGCTCTATGCGAGCGGTTTTTTCTCTCAAATTGCCTGTGATATAATTCTGGTGCCGAAGGTGGGAATCGAACCCACATCCCTTTAGGGGACACGATTTTGAGTCGTGCGCGTATGCCAGTTCCGCCACTTCGGCTTGCGACATCGTATTGCGCAGCTAAAGTATAGTCAATAATCCGCGAAGGGTCAAGGTATCTGTTTATGCGACTTGGGATCATTGGTCTGCCGCAAAGCGGCAAAACAACCCTCTTCAACGCGCTTACGCGCGGCAGCCAGCCGACTGGCACAGCCAGCGGGAAAATCGAAATTCATACGGCGGTGGTGGATGTGCCCGATCCGCGCGTTGACCGCCTTTCCGCCATGTTTAAACCCAAAAAGACCATCTATGCCAAGGTAACCTACGCCGATATTGCCGGGCTGGACGGAAGCGCCGGAAAATCGGGCATCTCCGGCACGCTGCTTAACCAGCTCACCCAAATGGATGGCTTGATTCATGTGGTGCGCTGTTTTGAGGACGAAAATGTGCCTCATTTATCTGGCAGCGTCGATCCTGTCCGCGATATTCAGGTGATGGATAGCGAGTTTATCCTGAATGACCTGATCGCAGTGGAGCGCAAGCTGGAACGGTTGGCGGATGAGCGGAAAAAAGGCGGCGGCAGAGATAAAGCCACCGTCGACCGCGATATTGCCCTCTTCCAGCGTTTTCACCAGGAGCTGAGCGAAGAACACCCTCTGCGCGATGTGACGATCAGTCCTGAGGAGGAAAAAACGCTGGCGGGCTTTGGTTTTCTCAGCCGCAAGCCGTTGCTGCTGGTGCTGAATCTTTCAGAAGGACAGGCAGCCCCGGCGATTTCCTATCAACACCAGCACAGCCGCGTGGTGGCGCTGCAATGCAAGCTTGAAATGGACATCGCCCAACTGCCGTCGGAGGAAATGCAGGCGTTCTTGCAAGAATACGGCATTGAAGAACCAAGCCTCCATCGCATGATCCGCCTTTCTTACGACTTGCTGGGATTGCAATCGTTCTTTACTGTTGGACCGGACGAGTGCCGCGCCTGGACCGTGCGGGTTGGTGCTGCTGCCCCTGAAGCCGCCGGTGAGATTCACACCGACTTGCAAAAGGGATTCATCCGCGCGGAAGTGGTGGCTTATACCGACCTGATGGCGCTGGGCAGCATGGCGGAAGCGCGCTCGCATGGCAAGCTGCGCCTGGAGGGCAAAGAATATATTGTAAAGGATGGCGATATCCTCAACATCCGCTTTGCCATCTGATTCATCAACTGGGAAAACATCATGCTACCGTCATCTTCTCCCTCGCCTTTAACTCAATATGAAGCAGTCATCGGTCTCGAGGTGCACGCCGAGCTGCAGACCCGCTCAAAGATGTTTTGCGCCTGCCCGGTAGTCGATTCAACCCAGGCTCAGCCTAACACCACCGTCTGCCCGGTTTGCGCCGGGATGCCTGGCGTGCTGCCGGTGGTGAACCGCCAGGCGGTCGAATATGCCTTGCGCGTGGCGTTGGCGTTGGAGTGTGCCATCAACCGTACCAGTTTGTTCGCTCGTAAGAATTACTTTTACCCTGATCTGCCCAAAGGTTATCAGATTTCACAATATGAATTCCCGCTGGCGCAGTTTGGACGTCTGGTTATTCCGCTGGCGGGCGGAACAGAACGTGTTATTCGCATTCGCCGTGTTCACCTGGAAGAAGACACCGGCAAACTCACCCACGTGGCAGAAGGGGGCAATGGCAGTGAAGCGCGCGAATCCTGTTCACTGGTCGATCTGAACCGCGCAGGTGTGCCGCTGTTGGAGATTGTCTCAGAACCCGATCTGCGCACGCTTGAAGAAGTGCGCGCTTATGCCATGGGACTACGCTCCATCCTGCGCTGCCTGGGAGTCAACTCTGGCGATATGGAGAAGGGCGTTATCCGATTTGAAGCCAATGTCTCGGTGCGCCCGGTCGGCAGCGCTGAGTTGGGCACGCGGGTGGAGATCAAGAACCTGAACAGCTTCCGCGCCCTGGAGCGTTCCTGCGCTTATGAGATTGAAAGGCAGACAGAACTGCTGCGTCAGGGCGGGGCGGTGAATCAAGAAACGCTCGGTTGGAACGAAGTCCTCGGCGCTACTTATTCGCAGCGCAGCAAAGAAGAAGCCCACGATTACCGCTATTTTCCCGAGCCAGACCTGCCGCCGCTGGTGGTAGAAGATAGCTGGATTGAGCGTGTGCGCTCCAGCTTGCCCGAACTGCCTCTGAGCCGCGCCAGGCGTTTTCAGGAGCAATACGAATTACCTCCGGCAGACGCGTTTTTGCTGGTGGCAGATAAGGTTGTTGCGGATTATTTTGAAGCCTGCGCTGCCATTGATGTTGCCATCCCTCCAAAAACTCTCTCCAATTGGGTCTGCGGCGAGATCTTTGCCTGGTTAAATCAAAGCGGCGAACGATTTGAAAATATCAGTGTTTCACCGGAGCGGCTGGTTGAGCTGATCCAGATGCTGGGGCGGGCGGAGATTAACCTCTTGACTGCGAAATCGGTGCTGGTAGAGATGCTAAACACTGGCAAACCTGCCGGGCAGATCATCCAGGAGCGCGGCTTTCAAATGATTTCTGACTCGGCTGCGCTGGGTGAAATGATCCGCAAAGTGCTGTTGGATAATCCCAAGGAACTCGCCAGCTACCTTTCTGGTAAAGAAACGCTCTCGAATTGGTTCTTCGGGCAGGTCATGCGCCTGACAAAGGGTCAAGCCAACCCGTTTGTAGTGCGCAGCGAGTTGGAGCGCCAGTTAAAAGAGAAAAAAGATCAATCATCTGGGTAGTTTTCTCGTTTTCTCTAAGAATAATTCCGTTTGAATCATTCATTCGCAGTCCGGCTATGATTTCTAAGGTTCCAATTCTCTGTGGATAGGGGGCTTCGTATCTGATAAGACAAACCTGCCCATTGGGCTGGACGTGTTTGCTACCCCGAATGATGATCCTTTTCCGGTAGGCGTGGTGAAGGAGACAGGTATAATCGGCAATTGGTGCAGATATCTTTAGGAAACCGGACTAAAATTGATATAAACGGAAAATTTCATCGAGCCCAAATATATCCTATAAAGGAGCCTGAAATGAACACAAGCAGTACTTCACATGAGCTTCGTGGAGATTCCACGCTGGTCTTGTCTCCTCTGCCATTTACCGAAGATGGGTTAGAACCGATCATCAGTGCGAAAACCCTCAGTTTTCACTATGGAAAACACCACCGAACATACCTGGATAATCTGAATAAGTTGATGATCGGAGGCGAGTATGCGGGCATGGAATTAGAAGAGATCATATCGCAAGTTGCGGGGAAACCTGAAAAAATAGCGATCTTCAACAACGCGGCGCAGACCTGGAACCACACTTTCTATTGGAAAAGCCTTTCTCCCAAAGGAGGCGGTGAACCACCGGCAGCGCTCAAACAGAAAATCGAGGCATCATTTGGCAGCCTCGATGCCTGCAAGAAAGAACTTGCCAGCGCCGCGGTCACGCAATTCGGCAGCGGGTGGGCATGGTTGGTGCTGGCAGGAGACAACCTGAAGGTGTTAAAGACTGCCAACGCCGATCTTCCGTTGACTGCTGGTTTGAAACCGTTGCTGACTATTGACGTGTGGGAGCACGCCTATTACCTGGATTACCAGAACCGGCGGGTCGATTATGTCAATGCCGTGTTGGAGAAATTGATCAACTGGGAATTTGCCCTGGAAAACCTCGGTTAATAACGAAAAAGGCTGTCTCCAGAGCGCGAGACAGCCTTTTCAGATATTCAAAATCGCTTTTTAAGTTCCAGCCGACTCAGGCGAGTTGGTCTCGCCTTGTTGCGGAACTGCCCTTCCTAAGTATGCGGGCAGCTCGATACCGGCGTTGGCTGCAATCTCCTGCAGCGGGGGGATAGCCTTGACAAGCCCTGAGACGAAATCTGCAGCGGCGTTTCCACTGCCGGTTTTGCCGCCGCTATCCCAGACGGTGATCTTGTCGATGCGCAGTTTGCTGATTGCTTCGACCTGTGCCTGCACCATGTCGCTCAGCTTCTCAATCACCAGCAAACTGGCGGCTGCCTGGCTGTCACCGTTGCAGCTTTCGATCAATTTTCGGTATCCCTCCGCCTTGGCAGCGAGCAATGCCTGAACACCTTCGGCTTCAGCTTTATATTTCATCAAGATACTGTCTGCCGCGCCGCGCGCTTCCCGCCGGACGCGCTCTGCGTTGGCTTCGGCGTCAATTTCTTGCTTGGTTTTGTTAATTTCTTGCTGGGCGATTTCCTCAGCCTTTAGCAGCGCCATGCGGGTTTCATATTCTGCGATCTGAATGGCTTTCTCGGCTTCGCGCTTGGCAATTTCAGCCCGCTGCAGCGCGGCGGCTTTTTGGACTTCCAGGTCAGCGTTCGAGGCGGCAATTTCTGCACGCGCAGCGTTTTCTCCGCGCACCGCTTCCGATTCACGCTGCTGGACGAAAATTCTCTGCCCGGCGATGGCGGCTGTTTTGCCCTTCTCCGCTTCTGCCAGGTTCTCCGCCACACGGATTGTCTCCTCGCGCTTGGCATCCGATTCTCCAATCGAGCCTTTTTTGGTCTGCTGGGCGACATCTACCTTTGCCTGGTTGACCGCCTCTGAAGCTGCCTTTTTACCGATACTCTCGATGTAGTCGCTCTCATCGGTAATGTCGGTTATATTGACGTTAATCAGGTAGAGACCGATTTTGTTGAGCTCCGGCTCCACATTTTTGCGTACCGCTTCCAAAAAACTTTCGCGGTCCTGGTTAATTTGCTCAATAGTCAACGAAGCCACGGTCAGGCGCAATTGACCGAAGATGATTTCTTTCGCCATTGCCTCAATTTGGGCAGGGGTCAACCCCACCAGGCGCTCAGCCGCTACGGTCATAATCTCCGGCTGGGTGCTGATGCCCACAGTAAAGGTGCTGGGGACATTGATGCGGATATTTTGCAGCGACAACGCATTTTGCAGCGGGATGTTGATGGTCAGCGGGGTGAGGCTCATATAGCGGTATTCCTGTACCACCGGCCAGATGAACGCGCCGCCTCCGTGCATACATTTGCTTGACATGCCCCTGCCAACCCGCCCAGAGATGACCAATATTTTGTCAGATGGGCAGCGTTTGTAGCGGCTGGTCATGTACAGCACCGCGAAGAACATCAACACGATAAAAACGATCAACGCGAGGGTTAAAAGCGGAAAATCAGACATAGAAAAACCTCCTCATAAGCCTTATGGGTGATCTTTGGAATCTTCAACGACCACCAGGATTTTACCAGCAGTGATATCCACTACCTTAACGATACTCCCCGTGGGAATGCGCTGCCCGTTTTTCGAGATGGCATCTAAGGAGCGCAGCGCCCCCTTCACCGCAACTGTCACCACACCCGTGCCAGTTTCGGGGATGGTTAAATAGACTGTGCCTGTCTGTCCGACGGCATTTTGAATGACCATCGTCCCTTCTGACTGCAGGCGGCGCAGATGATAAAAAATCAGCGCGGTCACCCAGGCGGTAAATCCACCGGCTGCCAGCGCGCCGACCAGACTCCAGATTGGCGAAACCTTGACTTGCAGTAACCCCATGCCCACCAATCCAAACATGGTAAAAAAGCCTGCGATCGATTGCAGCGAGAGCAAGGCGACTCCCCCATCTGGTTCTGGTGAATCCACTGCGCCATCCAGGTCGAGATCAACTGCCGCATCTCCGCCGCCGATATTGGAGCCAAGCAGCATTAAAATCAACCGTAATACCAGCACCGTGCCCCCGGCAATGGCGCAAATCATGTAGATGGTGTTTAAATCCATAACGCCTCCCACGGGCTTCAACAATGCCACCCTGGCGCGCCAGAAGTCATTGAAAAAGCCTGTATTCATTATAAATGAAAAAGCCCGCCAATCCATTTATAATGGGGGTATGACAATTGCGGTGATTGGCGCTGGCGCATCGGGAATGGCAGCTGCCCTGCAGGCTGCCTGGAAAGGGGCAGCGGTGACTCTTTTTGAGCAGAACCCAGCGGTGGGAAAGAAGCTGTTGGTCACCGGCAGCGGGCGCTGCAACCTGACCAATGATGCAGTTGCGCCTGAAAAGTACTCCTGTGCTGACTCAGCCTGGCTGGACGCCATGCTGAACCAATTTGGGGTGAGCGGGTTGTTGACCATGCTCGCTTCGATAGGCATTCCCGCGCAAAAAACCCCAGATGGCTGGTATTATCCCCTTTCCAACTCGGCTCAGTCGGTAGTAGAAGCCTTTGCGAGCGCTCTCCGCCAGGCAGGTGTGAAGGTGATGACCCTATGCCGGGTAAACAAGCTGGATACCAGCCCCAAAAGTTGGGTTATTCACTATATACAAAAAGACCAGCCCACTCGCCTTGAGTGTTCTCAGGTGATTGTCTCGGCAGGCGGCGCGGCGTATCCTTCGCTCGGTTCGCGGGGAGATTTATTCCCCGAACTGGCGCGGCTGGGGCATACCGTCCTTCCCAATCGTCCGGCGCTGGCACCGCTGCTGGCAGACCTGGGATTCTTGAGTGCTTTACAGGGAATGCGCCTCAATGTAGGCGCTTCGCTGTGGAAAGAGTCGCAGTTGTTGTCTATGACCAGCGGGAATCTGATCTTCACAGCCTGGGGGATCAATGGACCGGCGGTGATGGACCTGAGTCACCACGTTTCTGCCCACGGGGGAGAGCGCTTGACACTGTCGCTCAACCTGCTGGTGTATGTTCAAGAAGCGTTTGATCAACTGCTTGCCCAAAACCGGAATGGTGAAATGCCGCTGCGAATATTTCTCAATGCCTTTTTCCCGCCCAAAGTCAGCCAGGTTTATCTGAAACAGGCGCGATTAAACGGAGAAATCCCTCTGTGCCAGGTCGATGATCGGGCGCTGGAGCGCTTGGCGCATCTCTTGAAAGATACCCGGCTGGCGGTAAAAGGAGTTCGTGGTTTTGAATATTGCCAGGTTTCTGCCGGAGGAGTTCCCGTGAACGAGGTTGATCCCCACACGTTAGAGTCGCGGCGCGTGAATGGATTGTATCTGACTGGTGAGACATTGGATGTGGTGGGCGCCTGCGGAGGATATAACTTGCAATTCGCCTTCAGCAGCGGTGTATTGGCAGGCAGAGCAGCCGCAGCAAGGTGTCAAACAGGGAGTTAAACCATGTCCCCAACCCGTATGAATCGCATAGAGACAGCTACCCGCGTTGTGCTGGCATTCAATGAAGCCTTCAACCGTCATGACGTCGACGAAATGATGAACCTGATGAGCGATGACTGCGTCTTTGAAAACACTTTTCCGCCTCCCGATGGCGCAAGATACACCGGTAAAGAAGCCGTCAACCAGTTTTGGCAGGACTTCTTCCGAAATTCACCTCATGCCCATATCCAAATCGAAGAAATTTTCGGTTTGGGCTGGCGTTGTGTGATGCGCTGGCGCTATGAATGGATCGATGACGAAGGAAAGCAAGGACATGTGCGCGGTGTTGACCTGTTTCAGGTTAAACAAGGATACATTCGCGAGAAATTATCGTATGTTAAAGGATAACGGAAAGGCAAAGAAGTTTACAACGCCGAAATTAATAATTAATGTGCAGAAGCAGCGGGGGAATTGGCGACATGTCGGCGCGTATTCCACTCGTTGAGCGCCAGCGCCGCCAGCACCAACCCACCGCCGAACAGCAGACGCGGCAGGTTCGCCTGCTCACCAAAAAACACCAATGAGACTGCCACTGCCAGGGGAATTTTTAGATCGTTGAAAATTGCCAGGGTGCCGGCATTTACCTTGCGCGCGCCGATATTCCACAAGAAGAAACCAATCGCAGAAGCAACCACCCCTAAATACAAAAGGGTTTGCACCTGGTGAGGTAACAGGTTGAGGCTTGTCCAGGATGTGGTGAAAAACGCTGGTAAACCGGCTGACAATGCGCCGCCGATATAGAGCAGTCCGAAGACCTGTCTGTCGCGCACTTCTGGATAGCTGCCCATCACTTCTCGATAAGCAACCTGCCCCAGCGCAAAGCACAGGTTGCTGATCTGCACCATCAAAAAGCCGCGGGTTATGTCAGGACTGAGCAAATTGGCTTGTTGCACGATGGCTGTGCCCACAACGGCTAATATAGTTGCCAGCAGGCTGAATAAGTGAACCCGCCGGTGAAAGGCGTCATGAATCAGCGTCACATACAATGGGGTAAAAATGGTAAAAAGCGCCACCTCGTAAGCTTTAAGGAAGCGAAAAGCGTAAATATAACTGACATACATCAGACCATATTGCACTGCGCCAATCACCATGAGCCAGCCAGCCAACCGCCGATTCACACCGCGCAAGCGCAAAAAAGGCAGGAATGCCAGAGCTGCCAGCAGCAATCGGGCAAACGCCACAAAACTGGCGTCCAGTCCGGTTAATTGTCCTTTGATCAGTCCAAAAGAAAATGCCCATATCAGAGAAACAAGCCAGAGATAAATCATGGTCTTTCCTTCGAAAGGTATCGTGCAGCCAGGTAAGGTCGGGAGGATCGAAAGAATTAGAATCCCAAATCTTTTAAGATCTGCGCCTCGGTGCGTTTGGCAACATTGTCTGCGCCCAGCAACTCTTCCCAGAATCGATCGTCGTAGCGGCGCGAGCGAACCAGGCTGGGCATCGGCACACCCCAGCCCAGAAGCAGCACTTCTTCTTTGGGCTGCAGACGGCTGAGCATGCCGCGCAGGGCGTCGCGCCCTGCCAACCCCGAAAGCACCGCCTGGATGTCAGCGTCATCGCCCAGCCAGCCCGAAATGCGCGTGCCTAATTGCGACATGACCTCGTCGTAAATCTGCGATGGACGTTGATCAATGATCAGCAAGGTGACGTAATATTTTCGCATCTCGCGCGCGATGGTGCTGAATGCGGTCTGTCCTGCCATCTCGCGGTTGAGCAGTTTGTGTGCCTCTTCCACCGCAATCACCAGCGGTCGAGGTTCTTTGCCGCCGTGTGAACGGAAGCGATTGACCTCGTTCTCCCACTGGTCGCGGATGCGGCGGGTGAGCAGGTTGGTCACCAGCAGGTAATCCAGGTCGCTTTCGTGATCGGCAAACGACAGCACCACATGCTGCCCGGCTGCCAGGGCTTTGATAATCTCGCCCAATGTGTCGGCTGCCGGGCGCTCAACTACATAACTCAGGTTGAACACCCGCCCGAGTTTGGAATGTAATCCCTCTGCGGCTGCCACGTTCACCCCTGCCTGGTTTGCCCAGGCAGCCACGCTATCCGGGGCGGGAATTTTCTTGCCGTCATCGGTCTCGATCAGCGCGCCGGAGCGCATTGTCCTGAATTCGCGAAACCAGTTTTTTGCGCCGAAGGTATGCACCAGCGCGTCGAGCGTGGTTGGCGTGGTTTCTTTAAGGTTCAACTCGCGGGTGAGCATCTCGATATCGGCGGGCATGATGTCTTCCTCCGCCAGTTCGAGCTGGAAATCCGGCGCAGCGCCGCGAATCGAAGCCCCCCGCCCCAGCCCTACGATGCGCACTTTCGCCGGGAAGCGCGATTTCAACCCCACCACACGCTGGCGGGTATCGCTGGCTGTGTCGTCGAATCCGTACTCGTTGTGCATGTCAAAGACCAGCACCGAGGCAGTATCAAACTTGATCAACCCCGCCAGGATGATGCGAGTCAAGAAGGATTTCCCGGTGCCAGTCGCGCCGAAAATCCCCGAAGAGCGCTGCACAAACTTTTCCAGGTTCAGGCACACCGGATGCCCCTGCTCGCGGGTGTAGCCGATGATGAAATTCTCTTTTTTCTTGGGGTCGCCGAAGATTGCCGCGATATCCTCTGCCTGCGCCAGGCGCACTGGCGCGTGATGAGCGGGTACTGTTTTGATCGGCAGCAGACCTGGGTCTTCGGGGTGCAATTGCCGCCACAGGCGGTACTCCGGTGTTCCTGGTTCCGGTCCGCGCTCGAGCATTAAGGCAGGCAGCACTTCAAGGTTGGTATAAAGCGTCTGTCCGTGCAGCAGGCGCGCCAGACCCGGCGGCAGGCGGGTTTCGCTCTGCTCATCCGCAAAGCGCGGGTCGGTGGCGCCGAGTTGTAAATCGGTTATCAGCCCATAGAATGCCCAATCTCCGCTTTCAATGGTAACAAACCCACCTTCCTGCACTTGCTGCGCCGGAATGGTCAGGCGCACGTGTAAATTTTCTTTTAATCCACCGCCTACCACATATCCGATCGGGGGGTTTTGAGCTGAGATTACAGAGTATGCTGTCATGGGTGCCTCCTTAATACTCGATTTCTGCATCGCCGAGGGTGCTCAGCACGCTCATCAGAGTGGGGTAATCATCACGCAGCAGAGTGATCAACTCCTGAGTGGCGTTTGCTGCCCAATCCTGTTTACCAGCAGAACGATGGGCTGCCTGCGCCTGCTGCATGTGCGCTGCCAGCAGTTCGCCGGTGGGGGCGTCTATGGCGCGCAGTACATGCCGAAAATAGCCGAACCGTCCCACACTGGTAAAAGCGCGCAGCTCGTCCTCACTGCAAAGGTAGATGCGGTCGAGGCTGAAAGGCGGGCGCGGCGGCAGCAAGTGGCTGATTCGCCCATCCTGGCGATAACCGACGTGCAGCACACTCATCTCCAGCGGCACATTGCGGTTGATGCGGTTATCCGTCAGCACCTCTTCTGAGACATTTTCAGCCGTCACCAACTGGCGTACCAGCCCATCATCGTCGATATGAATGTCATGGATCAGACCGTACACTTCTAACCGGTCATCCAGCGGGATGCGCACCAATCCGCCGAGAATTGGCGTAGCCTGAGAGACCCGGCAGCCGACCACGCAGCCAGTGATGCCTGCCCTCAGCAGGCGTCCGATCTCAATTTCTGGATTCATGAGTACCTCCGACGCGGCGCACCATCTTTTGCCGCCTGTTTGTAGGATGTCTCTTCAACATCGATACCCTGCCGGCGCAGTTCCTGGATGATCATTGTCTCAAGCTGATCTTTTTCATCCAGGCTGACCAGCGCAATTTCGTGCGAGCGCTGCAGGATGTAAGGATAGGGTCTTGCACCAAGCTGGCGGCACTGGCTCAACAGCGCGCTGTGCAGAAGGTTGATTAATGAGCTATTTTCTGCCACCCAGCGCGGAATCTCGACCCGCGCAATCCAGGGGTGCCCACCCAGCCCATTTTGTCGCGGCAGACCAACATTCAGGTAAAAAAAATGCAGCGCAAATTCAGCGCTGAACACGCTGGAAAAACCAGAATGAATTGCAAACACCGTCGAACGTTCCCCTGGCGCCAGCAATTCGCGGAATAGCGCCAGGTCATACGCCCCTGCCAGCGGATGGGTTTTACCCGCCTGGTCAAGCCGGTCATCTGGCAATTCCGCTACTTCCAACAGGCGCACCACCAGGTCGGAAAACGGTTTGTCTACATATCCAGCCGCTGCCGTTTGCAGCTCTGCCAGCCGTTCCAGCACCCGGCGGTATTCGGCAAGGCGCTTGCGAAACTCAGCGCTGTCGCGCGGATCTCGATACATTTCCAGCGGACCGTCTGTCAGCGCCACTACAGGCGCGCTTTCGCTGGCTGCCAGCTGCGCTAACATCTCGCGCTCTGCCAGGTCGCGCATCAGGGCAACCAGATCTTCGCCCCACATCCCCCCTTCGTCGAATGACTCTTGAAAGAAATGCAATTCGCTGCGGGTGAACTCCTTGGGAGGCTGCCCCTGCCCAGTCGCGATGCGGATCGCGCCGACGTTTACCACTGCAAACTGTACCGGCGCATGGCGGTCGGGAGTGATCTGTGAGCCATCTGCTGCCAGCAGGACATAGGGTTCTGTCAACCTCAGCGGGGCAATCGAATCATCCAGCCGCGTTTCATCTCCTGCGACAGGCAGCGCACAGCGCAGCCGTGGGTTTTTATCCAGCGCACGTTCGGCGCGGTGATAAAGTACATCAACCTGAGCGGCATATTCTGCCAACAAGGCGCGGGCGCGCTCAAGCCGCGATTGTTGTTCACTACGGCGCTGCCCGGCTTGCTGCCCCATCTCGCGGATCTGCTGCTGTGCCTGTTGAAAATTGATTGGCATTGCTCTCCTTTATTTACAGCGGTTCAGATTGAGCGGAACACTCACTTTTTTCTTATTCCGAACCGGAGTTATTTTAATTCATGTTGTTATCTTGCAGAAATCGAATCAGGAATTCGATCATTGGGTTTCCATTGGTTGATTTCAAATTCCCAGTCAGGGTTATCAAGCGCGTTGAATATAATCATCGTTCCGCTGGCAAACAGGCCAGACCTGAATGGTATTGCTGCCCTCTTTCAACCCTTCGATAGGACCTGGCAATGGAGAATGCTCTGGTCTCTGATTGCCCAGGTAGTCAGCGTCAATAGATATCGGGCTGCCAGTGGGGTCCTCAAATGCTGCCTCTGAGATGCGGGTCATGCCCAGCCTGTGCGAGGTGACCCGTTTGGCAGGATGGCGCAGAAGCGCGTTATCTACCCTTAGCGACAGGAATATCTTCTGACCCTCTTCCTGCATCCGAATTTCTGCTTCAGGGTTGTGGATGCGCACATTGTCCGATTCGTGTTGATAGGGCTGGCAACCGGGAGCATAGGCGTTCGAGCCAATCCAAACCGGCTGCTGCACATTAGCAAACGCCAGCACTGTGCCTATTTTATAGTCAGCCTCGCCTTTTTCCAGCTGCTCAAAAAATGCCTGATATGAAGGTGGATGCGCATTGTATCCAGCCAGCCCATGCTCGCCGGTTGTGGGCGCTTCGCTCCCTTTACCGATAAGGGTCTCGCCGTTGTCTATAGCGGGTGCATGGTCGGCGCCAGAAATAGGGTTACAAAAGATGTTGTTGAAATATCGGTCGTCTCCGCCAAAAATCACAGCTGTCCCGGCGATTGCCGTTGAATGGGGAACATGGTAAGGCGTGGAGCGGTTCAACACCTTGTTCAGCTTGATCGAGCCGCCGATCAGGTTGTGTGCAAAGCACCCCCCTTGTGCGTAGAGATCCATTCCAAAAGATGAGAGCAGGATGTTATTGTCCACCACAAAGGGTCCATGACATACTTCGATCATCAGGTCTTTCAGATTGCGAAAGAGCAGGTTGCCGCTGACCCGCGTCCCTTGCGCCTGCCAATCCAGCCATATTCCCCATCGGCAGTCGTGAATGCAGTTATTTCTAATCAACGTGTCGAGCGGCGCGTGAAATTTAATCCCCGCTATTTCTGCGCCTGTGAACTGCCGTTTGGTCCAAATATTGAATATGTGATTGTTGTAAATTTGGCTGAATGCGCACCCCAGGTGCCCAACGATGCCCGCCTGCTCGCAGTTATAAATGGTGTTGTTACGGACAATGTGCGAGCCAACCAGGTCTTTACTCCATCCCAACTGCAACGCTTTGAACACCGCTTCGAGCTGGTATTGATAACCCGGCTTCAGGCGTTTCAGTGCTGCAAAGTTGTGCCCCGATGCCCGGTCTTTGCCCAGGCTGATGCCGGAGCATTTTGAATCGCTGATCAGGTTATTCTCAATGATCCAGCCTTTGCTCCAATGAGCACCGATAGCGCCAATTTGCTCGGCAGTCGGCGGCGCCCACTGGGTGGCAGCCTGACGCATCTGAAAACCGCGAACGGTGATAAAGTTGATCCCTGTTCGCTCCGGATAAAAGCAGCACGGACGTACATTGATCTCAACCAGCTCGGTGTTGGGATTTTTTATGCCAAAATTTGCCCAGATGGTAGTGCGCTCCTGGTCGCTTTCGCAATACCAGGTAAAGAGAGAGCTATCTCCATCCAATGCGTCCGGCTGGGGCTGCGGGTTTTCAACGCCTGTCAGATGATCCACTTCGTAGAGCGATTTCCCATTGAGATATACTTCGCCCGTATGGTGGATCTTGCCCTTTGCATCAAACCAATCGCCGAAAATTTGATCCTGGTAGGGGTTATAATTGCCAAAAAATGAATTGGGCAGGGAGACTTTCCAAACCTTTGAGCTGACCTGCTGCCAGGTGTTGATCACCTCTGATCCCTTGATCAACACCGTTTCTCCCGGCGCAGCTCGATACACGATGCGCTGGATGTCGCTGTCACCGCCGCGCGGCGGTTTTACCCACTCGCGATAAATGCCCGCATGGACGGTGATGGTGTCGCCTGCCTGGGCGGCGCGCGCTGCAACAGAAATCGTCCGAAATGGATGGTTGAGAGAGCCGTCCCCCGCATCGCTCCCTTCTGGAGATACATGATACTCGTTTGAACCCGGATAGTGTTTCATTTTGATCCTTTTACCATCGGTCTTCTTTTTTGAATTTTACTTTACAAAGGCAATTTATCCTGTCGATATACCGCAAACTTTCAGCCCAAATGGGGAACTTTTAAGACTTGATCGCGTCTATACTTTACAAATATACAAAAGGAGCACTTACGATGAAACGCAATTTAATTGTATCGATATTCTTAGTCATCCTGGTGGCAGTTGCCGCCGGGTGCGCCCCGAAAACCGAATCCAACACCCCGCTGCGTACCATGAATGTCTCTGGCAGCGGCAAAGTGACCCTGGCGCCGGATATTGCCTATATCAACATTGGTGTCATGAGTCGTGCCAGTAGTGTGGCAGAGGCGTTGAGCGAGAACAGCGCACAGGCGCAGGCGGTGGTCAATGCCCTCGTCAAACTTGGCGTCGACCCCAAAGATATCCAAACCTCGAACTTTAATATCTTCCCACAGCAAGAGATGGACGAAAAAGGTATGCCTGCCCGTACGGTTTACCTGGTGGACAATACGGTTTATGTCAAGGTCAAAGACCTGCCCAAGATGGGACAGATTCTTGACGTGGTCGTCAAATCGGGCGCCAACAGTATTCACGGCATCACCTTCGATGTGCAGGATAAGACCGCTGCGAATAGTGAAGCGCGCAAGCTGGCAGTCGAAGATGCCTACCGCCAGGCGCAGGAACTTGCCAAAGCCGCTGCTGTAACCCTTGGCGAGGTACAAACCCTCAATGTTTCTTCCAGTTATCGACCGGTTCCGATGTATGCAGGTGATGCGGCTGGAAAACTTGGCGCTGGCGGAGATGTGCCGGTTGCCGCAGGTCAAATGGTGATAACGGTGGATGTCAACATCACTTATCGGATCAGGTAAATGGAATAACTCGGTTAGCTGGATAATCCAGCAGATACCCTGCCCGAAATCATACCTGCCCTGGCGGTATGGAATGAAAGAAGGCAGGGTTTTTGATTCTTTGTTTGGTTTAGAGCAGCTCTCCCTGCTTATCGAACCATTGACGGCAGGCGTAATCCAGCGCCAGTAAAGTCTCGGCGGGCAGGGGGGGATTGCTCCTGCCATGAGCCTGGATGGGCAGACCGCGCTTAGCCAGCAGGTATTTCGTCCCCAGGGGATGGATCGCGCGCTGCGCCAGTTCGAGCGCACAAAGCTTTGCGTGCAGTTGTTCGACATCCAGATCGCCAGCCCGCGCCTTGTCGATCACCTCTGCCACCCATTCTGGCAGCCAGGTTGCAGCAATGGTCATCGAGCCAGGCGCACCTGACCGTACCGCCTCGATCAAATAAGGCGTATTGGCTTGCAGAAGCGCCAACGGTGTGCCCGCCACCGCCTGCAGCAACGCTTTGATTTTCGTCAGATCGCAACTGGTTTCTTTGTACGCTACAAACCTGCCAGTTTGCGCCAGGCGGCGCACCAGTTCCACACCCAGGTGATACGGGCGCGGAACCGGGCACTCATACAATCCCAATGGTGCTGCAACCCGTTCGGCGAGGGTGAAGAAATACCGTTCCAGATCGGCATCGTTGTCATGGAAGATTGGCACTACCAGCATCACCACATCGGCGCCCGCGTCGGCAATCTGTTGGCAATGCCGGATTTGATTTGCCAGTGTCTCGCCCAGGTTGCCGGTGGAGGCAACTTGAACCTTTCCTCCCGCCGCGCCCGCTGCCTCGCGGGTGAGTTGGATGCGCTCATCTATGGTCAGGTGGTACATCTCGCTCGACAGGCAATTGGCATACAACCCTCCCACCCGCCGCTCTAGATACCAGGCGATCATTTGCCGATATGCACCCCAGTCGATCTGTAAATTGGCATTGAATGGGGTGAGCAGGGTGGGGATAGCACCCGCAAGAGGTTTCATCGGGTTTCCTCCCAATTGCGTTCTTTCCAGGCGGGCATTTCGATCAAGACTTTGATCACTCCATCCGCGCGGGTTCGCACCAGCTCGTAGCCCTCCGCTACCCTCTCGAAGGGCAGGCGGTGGGTGATCAGGGTGGATACATCCACCTCCCCTGCGGCGACCCACTCCAGCGCCAGGCGCATCGAGGCGCGTCCTGCCTCAAAACCAGCGTCCGAGACGCTCTGGGTGTGGGTATGCTTGCGAAACCAGGCAAAAAAGTCAAAAGGGATCATCCCATGCTGTCGTGGAACACCAAAGTAGAGCAGGTGTCCCCAGTCGCGCACCAGACTTGGCGCAAGTTGGATTGAATCGACTTCGCCTGCTGCTTCAACTACCAAATCGCACAGTCTGCCGTCTGTAATTTCGCGCACGATCTTAAGGGCATCCTGTTCTTTGGTGCAAAAGGTATGGGTAGCACCGAAGCGCTCCCCCAACGCAGCGCGTTCGGGCAGCAAGTCAAGACCGATCATCTGGTGCGCTCCCATTCGCCGCAGTATAAAATCAAAAAACAAGCCGATTGTGCCCTGTCCAATGACCACCGCGCTTTGCCCCACCAGGTTCGGCAGGCGTTTGGCAGCGAAGATAACCGTGCCTAACGGCTGAGCCAGCACCAGCTGTTCCAGGGGCTTGCCAGCTGGCAGCGGCAGGATATCTGCCTCTGGCGCCAGGTAATACTCCGCCATTGCCCCGCCGACCACCATCACCAATGCCAGGTCACCCGGCTGGATGTGACTGTTTGGGCTGCCCACCGCATCGACCACTGCAACCAGCTCATGCCCGGCGATACCGGGTGGCTGGGGATACTGATCATCCAATAAGTGATAAACCGAGTGGACATCACTGCCGCACAACACGATCAACAGCGGGCGCACCCGCACCCAGCCGGGTTTAACCTCCGGTACAGGGATATCGATAAATTCCACCTGCCCGCGTTTGGGAATGTAAACGGATTTCATGCCGTGCATCTCCTTGTAGATCGTCTTTGGATCATGGATGGGGATGTTATACCATATTCCATATCGAAACGAACCATGAAAATTTCTTAAGCGGGATAGTTGCTTATTTTCCACTTGTCTGCCATCTGCCGAAACTCACGTTATAATAATAAAAACAACCTGGCGATTTAAATATGCCGGGCAGGGGGAATTATTGGTCGGTATGGAGGGACGATGAGTCAGGTTCACTTCACCTTGAAATTTAATTACGGGCAACGGCTGGAGGTTGCTCAGGGTGATCTCACCCTGGAGCGGGTCGATGCGATTGTCAACGCCGCTAATGCCTACCTGAAAAACAGCGGCGGGGTGGCGGCGGCAATTGTCATGCGCGGCGGTGAATCGATTCAACGCGAATGCGACGAATGGGTCAACAAACATGGACCGGTCAGCCATGCTCAGCCGATATTCACCGGCGCTGGCATGTTAAACTGCCGTTATGTGATCCATGCGGTTGGACCGATCTGGGGAGAGGGCAGCGAGGAGAGCAAGCTGGCGCAAACAGTGCGCGGAGTATTGAATGTCGCCGAGCGCCTGCGTCTGGAATCGATCGCCATGCCGGCAATTTCAACTGGTATCTTTGGCTTCCCGAAAGAAGCTGCGGCGCGTATCTTCCTGGAGGAGATTGTGGCATATTATGATGAGTTTCCCGAATCAAAACTAAAACTGGTGCGCATCACAATTATTGATCCTCCCACCCTGGAAGTATTTTTACAAGTCTTCCGCAGCGAGTCGCCGTTGGGGCGCATGGATTGAGTGTGCTGACCTCGCGCCAGAATCCAAAGGTGCAGCTGGTGCGCCAGCTGTTGAGCCGGTACAATGACCCCGCACGGTTTGTGGCAGAGGGGGTACGCCTGGTAGAAGAGGCTGTGCGCGCTGGTTGGCAGGCAGAACTGGTGATGTATTCGGATACGCTCTCTTCCCGCGGGCGCGCCTTGCTGGAGCAGCTTGCCGGGTGTGGATTGCCGCTGGAGCAGCTTTCGCCAGATTTGATGGAGTGGGTGTCGGATACCGCCGCTCCGCAGGGTATTCTTGCAGTTTTTAAACGGCGTTCGCTGCCACTGCCCGAGGCGCTTGATTTTATCCTGGTGGTTGACTCACTACGCGATCCCGGCAATATGGGCACCTTGCTGCGCACTGCCGCGGCGGTGGGAACGCAAGCGGTGTTGCTTGCTCCCAATACCTGTGATGCCTTTTCTCCCAAGGTGCTGCGCGCCGGTATGGGAGCGCACTTCCGCCTGTGTTTGCTAGAAGCGGATTGGGATACAATTGAAATCATGCTTAAGCGCCGAGATTTGCCGCTGACGGTGTATCTGGCAGAAGCCAGCGAGGGCGTTACTTGCTGGCAGGCAGACCTGCGCCGTCCATTGGCGTTGCTGGTAGGCGGCGAAGCCGAGGGCGCCAGCCCCGCAGCGCGTCGCCTGGCAGACGCCGCTATTACCATTCCCATGCCTGGCGGCAGTGAATCGCTCAATGCCAGTATTGCCGCAAGCATTCTGCTGTATGAAATCTTACGCCAGAGGAGCCTATGAAAATACGTTCAATCACCTGTTTTTTCGATCCGCGCAACCATCCAGCTTACCAGGCGATGAAAAAACTCGCCAGCCTGGTGGAAACCGCCCAGGGGTTGTTTACCCAGGCGCGGTATGAGGTACAGACGGTGCGCCTGGCAACTGCACCTTTTCCTGATTACATGGTCACAGACAACCTGCGTGATTCCATTTCATTGGTTAAAACACTCGAAGCAGAAGCCAACGAGCAGCATTTCAATTACCTGTCGCTTGGTCCGGCACTGCCGCGCAATCTGGCAGATTACCGGCTGATACCGGCGCTGCTGGCTGAGACTCAAAACGTCTTCTTCAGCGGGGTAATGGCGTCGCCGAGTGAGGGATTGAGCCTGCCTGCGGTGCGCGCCTGTGCGGAGATCATTCGTCAGGCTGCCACCCTTACACCGGATGGATTTGCCAACCTGCGTTTTGCCGCGCTTTCGAATGTCCCCGCACACGCGCCATTCTTCCCTGCTGCATACCACACCGGCAGCCGTCTGGCGTTTGCGCTGGCAATCGAATGCGCGGATGAAGCCATGCGCGCTTTCCGTGCGGCGAGCAGCCTGGAAGATGCCCGCCAGCGCCTGCTGGATGCGCTTGAGGAACACGGGCGCACCCTCACCAGCCTGACGGTTGACCTGGTGCAGCGCTACGAGGTTGATTTTCGAGGTTTAGATTTTTCGCTTGCGCCCTTCCCCGAAGAGTGGTGCTCGCTGGGCAGCGCGCTGGAGCAGTTGGGATTGCCCGCGCTGGGGGCATACGGCTCAGTGGCAGCGGCTGCCTTTGTGGCAGATACGCTCTATCGCGGGCGCTGGCTCAAGACCGGTTTCAATGGACTGATGCTGCCTGTACTGGAGGACTCAACCCTGGCAAAACGCGCCGATGGCTCATTCATGCTGAAAGACCTGCTGTTGTACGCTGCTGTGTGCGGCGCCGGGTTAGATACCATTCCTCTGCCGGGCGATACAACAGTTGACCAGCTCTACGCCCTGCTGCTCGACCTTGCAGCGCTGGGGATGCGCTTAAATAAACCGCTTACCGCCCGCCTGATGCCTGTTCCCGGCAAGCGGGCTGGAGAAATGACCGAGTATACCTTCTCTTATTTTGCCAACAGCCGGGTGATGATGCTGCCCGCTGAGCCGCTGAGTGGTCTGTTGGCTGGCGAAGAAACTTTCCTGCTCAACCCGCGATAGACAAGCAAGTTGTGAGAAAAAGGGAACAGGAATTGCAGGGAAAATTTGGTACAATGACTCAAAAATATTGGTAAGAAAACGGCAAGTGAAGCTTATGAATAAATCTTTTGTGATGATTTGTATGATGGGATTATTGCTGCTCTCGGCAGCGATGTGCGCTTCTCCCAGTCGGGCGACGATGACAGGGCAACCGGCAGCTTTGGAGGAGACGTCTACTCCGACACCCACGCCTGCGCCAATATACCTGCCTGCATTGATGAATGGCTCTGCAAAGATGCTTGGGTTTATTGAAGAAAAGTATTGGAACAAGGAAAATGTAGAACAGGTGATGCCGCAAATCGATGCATTGACGTATCCGAAGAGACATAGCGCCGTCGGCTGGTACATTGACATTCAGGATCCGGCATTTGTTGAAGATTGGGAGACGGAGAGCGCGCTCAACCGCAATAATTTTTACCGGCAATTGGAGCAGTTGTGGCTAAAAGGATACACCTCGTTTGTGAAAATATATTCGAGAGAGGCGGTGTCGCTCATTACCAAAGGCTCGTATGACAGCCGCATCACCCAGGCTGCCAATATCTATAAGCGCTGGATCGAACAGGGGGAAGGTCGAAAGGCAATGCTGGCTCCACTGCAGGAGATGAACGGTGACTGGGTGCCGTATTACCCAAAGGATGCGCCTGTTTCGGAAAAACAGAAACAGTATAAAGCCGCTTATCGATATTTTGTGGCGAAATTTATCCAGGCGGGGGTGGGGCGTTCGCAGGTTTGGTGGACTTTTGCTGCCAATGGAATGAGCGTGCCGGATATACCAGAGAACGGGTTTGAATATTATTACCCTGGGGCAGATGTGGTAGATGTGGTTGGATTTGCTTCCTATAATTTCGGCTATTGTGCGGCAACTTACGTGGGGCGTCCTTATGATGTCGGCAGGTGGGAGAATTATGACAAAATTTTTGAACCATATATCCGCCGTATGGAGGCAATGGCGCCTGGCAAGCCGATCATCATCACCGAGACCGGTTCATCAGCGCTTTTCACCGCCGCTGACCGCCCGGATCATTACAACCTGGAAAAGAAGCGCGAATGGTTCAACCTGAATTATGCATACCTGGCAAAACAGCCCAGCGTCTTAGGAATTTTTTATTTCAACCTCAATGAGTTTGAGGGCACCTCCTGCGATTTCAAAATCCCGACCAGCGGATTTGAAGGTTACCGCGAGGCAGCCGCAAACCGGGAATTTCAGTATATCCCAGGGAATGAGTTGTGGTTCTTTATACCCTGAGCCGCTGTTTCAGCCAGGTTTTAATGGCATCAAGACGGACTCCGACTGAGCCGCCTTTAAAGTGTTGGTATAGGGGCAGAAACAACTGGCGTATCCATAAATAAAACCAGTGGGAGGCGGGCTTGGGCTGCACCAAGTCGTAGAATTGGCGCGTCATCAGGGTATGCTGTTGATTAAGATCGCGAAGTTGTTGGCGTGCGTGCAGGTATTCGACGACGTGGCGTGTATCGCGTGTCAGCCGTTCAGCAGGGGAAAGGCTTTGGGGGGGCAACAGGTGGTCGCGCTTGAATCGAATCGTCTCCTGAAGCGAAGATTCAAGACAGTCGCCCATGTGAGCCAGGGTGAAATGGCTAAGCACGCGCTGGCGCCCGGCTGCGCCCATGGACTGGCGCTGTTCAGGGTGTTTGACCAGCTCTGCCAACGCCTGGGCATAGTCAGCAGGCTGAGCCTCTGGCGGCAGTAAAATACCGCATTCCGGCGAGACCAGCTCTGCCTGTCCGCCGACATTTACACTGAGGATGGGCAGTCCACAGGACATAGCTTCGTAGAGCGCGGAGGAAACGCCTTCATTTTGTGAGGGAAGGAAGAAGATATCGCCCGCGTTCAATAATCCCGGCATCTCAGCGCTGTCGATTGCTCCCAGAAGTTGTATCTTGTCATCAAGCCCGGCAGCGTGTATCGACTCGGCAACCATTGCGCGCAGAGAACCATCTCCGGCGATGACTGCCCGGAAAACGCTGCCTTTTGAAGCCAAAAGGCGCAGCGTCTCGATGAAGGTCAGTGGCTGTTTTTGCGTCTCGAGGCGGGCGGCGTAGATAATCAACGTCTCGCTTTCAGAGACTGCCAGTCGCTCTCGCCAGGCTGCCCGGGCGGTGGCATCTGGTCGCCACTGTTGGGTGTCAACATTGATCGGGCAGACCTGGAGGTTTTGCGGGTCTGCACCTTGTTCGATCATCCACTGGCGCACTTGCTGGCAGGAGGTCAGGGTGCGGTCTATGCTGTCGCGGTAAAGAAGGGAAAGACGTGGAAAACCGCCGTCCATCCAGTTGGGGGTCACGAAGTGCAGGTAATCGAGAATCGGTAAATCCGCTAGCAAGGCGCGCAGGGTCGGCAGGAGGCGGTAGGCTTCGATGGAACCCTGGAGCAGGGCAGCGTCGAACTGGCGCGACTCGACCAGGTAGCCCAGAAATCGAGGGAAATCCTGGAGAGGTAAAAAATTGGGCAGGATGAAGAAATCGGCAGTGCGGCGGGCAAACTCAGGCAGCCAGGGGTGGTCGGAGGGGGCGGTACACACGATTGTTGTCTGCCAGCCGCGGTCGTGAAGTTGATCAAGCAGATTAAGCGCAAAGCGCTCGGCGCCGCCCATCACCATCCAGGGGAGCAAAAGCAGCAGACGCGAGCGATCTTTCGCCAGGCGGTTCACTGCGGGGTAATCCAGCGAGACATGCCCCAGATCAATATCAAGCGGGGATACTGGATTGGGGAATCCGCCCTGATACAGGCGGGGATATTTTTTTTGAAACCCGGCGCGAAAAGCCGTGATACGTTCCTCGCTGAGGTTGCGCCAGCGGTCGGTGTGTTGAGAGCGGGTGCGGTACCATGCCAGGTATTCGGGGATGGTGGCACCCCAAAAGCCGTGGTCAGCGCAACGCATCCAATATTCCCAGTCTTCGAGACCGCCGCGGATTGTTTCGTCAAATCCGCCGACTGCCTGGTGCACCGATTTGCGAAGCATGAGCATCATGGAAACCCGGTTGCGCTCGGTGTTCTGTACACCGTCGTGGAAACCGCCGCTCCAAAGGTAAGATTGCCCTTCAAATGCTACGTGGTAAGAGGCAACAAAGGCATATTGGGGCTGAGCCTGAAGGAACCACCACCATTTTTCGATGGCGGTTGGCTCAAGCAGGTCATCGCTGTCGAGCAGGACAACAAATTCACAGCGGGTTTGCGCAATGCCGGTGTTGCGAGCAGCACTTAAGCCTCGGTTTTCAACATGGTCGATGACACGAATGCGTGGGTCGCTGCGGCGGTATTGCTCCAGCAGAGCCAGCGCCTGCTCTTCCTGAGAGCCGTCATTGACGACCAACCATTCCCATTGCTGCAGGGTCTGGTTGAAGATGGAACGCGCCGTCTGATGAAAAACCTCGCCGGTGTTGTAAAAAGGAGTGACAATGCTGACCACTGGCGCCTGACCAGGGGTGAGCAGGCAGTAGGCGGGCGTAGGGCGCGCTGGATGCGCCGGGGTATTTTGAAAATCTGGCTTTTGCGGGTTGATCATCGCTGTGTCTCCGTTTCTTTTCCACTTGCATTTAGCGCCTGAATGGGCGGCATAAACAGCAGCGGTAGGCTGATCAAAGATACCAGGTAAACCGCATAATGATAACGAAAGTTTGGTTCGGCAAGGATCAGGCTGAAGGTGACAGATTGCAACAGGATAGGCACAGCCAGTAGACCGAAACGTGGATTGCGATTACGCAGAATGAGCAACGCTGTGATGAAGAATTGAATATACAGGAAAAACGCGGGACGCCAGGTGAACCAGTTCAAGTTGGGGTTGCGGGCGGTTTCGACAACCCAATCGGCGATCCAGTCGCGTAATGGGATGATTTTTGAGTCGTGTCGCAAGCCAAACGGGTTGGGATCGACCAGTACCTGCACGTGCGATGCATTGCGCACTTCACCCACAGGGTCATAGATCAACCATTCCATTGAGCGCGCACAGCGGTAATAATAAAGCAAAATGCCTGGCATACGCGGGATCAAGTTAAACGCGGCTTGATAGACAGGCAGGTTCGGGTATAAATCAGTCTTCTCCCAACCAGGGGCGAGCTTCGACCAGAGCTGACAATCCCACGCTGCCGCGATATCTGTCAAATCAGATACCACACGCTCGGTGGGGCTGCCGGGGATGACATAAGCAGCCATGCGGTAGATGGATACAAACGATTGTTCCAGGATTTGAGAGGGCTGCACATCGATCCAGCGGTAGAGTGGTCCACGCGCGCCAGCATACAATATCGCGCAGACCAGACCACTGATCAGCCAGCGTTTCCAATATTTGAGATATGCCAGTGTCAACAGGAGCAAGGTGCCAATTCCGAGCGGAAAACCATCATGACGCAGCAACAGCACCAGCGCGACGGTGACGCCCAGGTGGACAGGCGAGAAGGGGCGCTGAATCCAGCCGCCATGAGAAAAGACCAAACGTGCGGTTAACAGGGTAAGATAAAGCACAGCAGTGCTGTAAGGGATGTCCTTCCATAGGGTGTTGACCATCGTCCCGTTGACGGGGGTGAGCGCGAACAAGGCGGCGGCGCACCCGGTAAGCCAGCGCGGAAGCCCCATTTCTTGCATCAACACCAGCCAGGCACCTGCCGTCAGCGCCAATGTAAGAATCTGAGCAACAGCGACTGCCGTAGGAGATAAGACAGGGCGGGTGACCAGCCAGATCAGCAGGGTATGAAAGAAGGGGTGATGATCGTTGTATCGCCCGCTGATCACCTGTTCCCACTGCACCATTGAGTCTGCGCTCATCATGCCGGGGTAAAATGCCAGCAGGTAAACCAGCCAGATGCCGATCATTGGCAGGGCATAAGAAAAAACGAGAAAAGTTGGCGGCGGTGGAAGTTGGGGTTTGGGTTTGACATAGATGGTTGAGCCAACCCAAAAAAGGAAGAAAAGCGCCATGCCGATCGAAAAACCTGCGCTGGCGCGGTACACCAGGCGCAAGGCAGAAGGTGTGAGAAAGGAGTTTAACTCAATAGGCGGTGTAGAGAGCGGAATATTCATTGCCAGCCAGACGCCTGCCAACAGGCAGGCAACCGCCCAGCCGATTCGCCAGCGCCGGGGGTATGCTTGCAACCGGGTCAAGAGGATTCCAGCCAGCATCCGCTGCCAGACCAAGGCAAATATCAAGCCTGACAGCACCCACCCAGCGAGCAAAATTGTCCACTGCTCAAATGAGGTTTTTGGCAGCCAAAAGAAAAAAGGAAAAAATCCGCTGCATCCAAGAAAGATGGGAAGAATCAGGTTGGACCGAAAAAACCGAATAGCAGGTGAAGGATATGTCATTTGGCGATTAGCCCCATATCGATCGAGGCGGTTATGGTTGCGATTGTATCATGCTCATCTGCCAATCTGTTATTTAACCAGGCGTCTCTTAACCCTTCTTTGCAATTGTTCCAGCCATTTAAATCGGCAGCGCAGGGTATGATAGGGGCGCAGCAGCGCAGCGCGGATGGCAAAGTAGAGATATGTGCTGGCGGGGGCGGGGGGCATCTCACCGGATAGCTGGGAGACGGTTGAGCTGACGCTTTCCCATCCCAGCGCGGGATACCAGCGCGTGGGGTTATCGCATAGATATCCGGGCCCATTGGCAATCAGCAAACTGGCAACATCTACTGTGTAATCCTTGTACAAAGAAGCGTGCTTTTCAGCAAGCCATTGATAGGCAACAATTTTGCTGTTTAAAGACGTCGAATGGTACATGGACATACGACGCACACGATATTTCAGATAAGGCTCCGGTATTGCCACCCCATAGCATTGATTTTCCAGCATCGAGAGAACGCTGTCATAGTCTTCCAGACTATATGCAAATTGGGGGTCGTTCAACCCGTAGCGCAAAAAGTCCGCCCGGCGGTAAACCAGCGCACTGGAAGACAGGGGATTGTACACAAGGCTGTAAGGCAGTTCGGTGTTCCAGGTGGGCCAAAAATCGTGAGTTTCATATGTAAATTCCATCCAGCAGCCCACGAAATGGACATTAGCGAATTGACGCAGGATTGCCAGGGCGCGGGGATAGAAATGCTTATCCACACAATCATCGGCATCCAAAAATGCTAAAAACTCACCTCGCGCGAGTCGGGCGCCGGTGTTGCGTGCCAGGGAGACACCTTGGTTTGCGGAACGCTCGACCCGGATTGGGTAGCGCTGTTCCAATTCCTCTAAAACAGACACACTGTGCAGATCATCGCTGCCGTCATCGATCACCAGAATTTCCAACGGTACATCCTGCTCTGCCTGCAATACGCTGCGTACACTGTCTTCGATATACTTGCCCAGGTTGTGGAAGGGGATGACCACGCTGAGCAATCCCTCGATCCCATTTTCTGATGGGTCTGTGGGCGGTTGATAGGCGCGGGGCTCGCCGCGCAGGAAGGGAAACCAGCGGCGAGGCTGCTGAAAGCGATTTCGCACCCACTCCAGCGCTTCCTCTTTTTGGGGTGCGACTACCGCGTAGCTGTTGAGCTGCTTCGTGCGCGCCTGGGCAGAGCGAGAGAACTGCTCCCACTGCTCTGGAGAGAGGTCAAGCGCTGCACGGATCTTTTCTTCCAGCGCGCCAGCCTGCTGGAGATCGAAGACCCAGCCGCTTTTGCCGTCTTCAATGATCTCAGCGTGTCCGCCGCTTTGCGATACAATCGCCGGAACTCCGGCGTTCATGGTTTCGAGGACAGCGTAGGGGTAATTTTCAAAAAGGGAGGGGAGGATCGACGCCCGCACCTCGGTTAAGATTGACTGGACAACACCCGGCGGTTGTTTGCCGCGCCAATCGAGAAGCCCCTGTTCAATGTATTCTGCATATCGATCCCGAATGACCTGGCTCATCCACACCTGCCGGAGTTCATCATACCAGTCACCGCCGAGCAGGATGAGCGGTTCCTGGATACCCTTGTCCCAAAGACGGCGAAAGGCATTGAGCAGCGGCTCTATGCCTTTGCGTCGCTCAATTTTTGCGATGAAGAGAAACCCTTTGCGGTTTGCGCCAGAAGCTGGTGATGGTTCATAAGCCATGCGGTAGGGGTTGGCGATCACGCGGCTGTTGGCGCTCACCTGCGGCAATTCTGATCCGATCTCGTTGCGTAAGTGGTGACTGGGAAAGACCACACCATCTGCCGCAAGCAGCGAAAAACGCTCCATCTCGCCAGCCCAGTAGCCAGGGAACTTAAATCTTGGCGTCTTGTCATAGCGGTGGCAGACGTACAAAGGAGTGTGAGCCGTGACCAGGACAGGAAAGGCTGGCAGGTCAGGATCCAACGTCCAGCGGCGCTGCAGGAGGAAATAGGGCAGTCCCAGGTATTCCTGGGTTTCCAGGACATCTGGGGGCGCTTCGCGGCGGCAAAACTCTGTCAGAACATGGGCGGCGTCCAGGCTCCAGCGCGCGTCGGCGCCTAAAATTTGGCTATGGGGCAACTGGTTGCTGGCAAAGCGCACCACCCGCAGACGGGGATTGATTACTTCAACCTCCCAACTGGTGGGCTGGTTTTCTTTAGCAGCAAATACGGTGACAAAATGTCCGCGCTCGCTGAGCATTTGTGCTGTATGGAGGCTATACGTTGCTATCCCGCCGCCGTAGTCTGGTGGATACTCGCCGGTTAAGAGCCAGAAATTCATCCCCGTCGTTCCTTCATCCGCTGAAATGATTTTCCATTATACCCTTCTTCATGAAGCAGGATGCGCCAATTGCTCTTTAAACAACGGTTTGGTGAAGCGGTAGCGGCGCTGAAGGTGGGTGAATTCGATCTCGGGGAAAATATTCCATAAGTGCAGCATCTGGTAAAAAGCGCCTGTGTCGGCGTTAACTGGTTTGAGATGCTGGGCGATGATCTTGTCGATCACTGCAGCCCGCCAGCCCTTTTCGGCAGAGATAGCTGCCAGCGCGGCGTCCAATCCCCAACCGCTCACACACTCCTCCAGCAGCTCGCGCAGCGCTCCCAATACCTTGCAAGCATAAACAGGCATCATGATCTCGACGCCGTTGACCTGTCGCCGCTGGCTGTGTGGTCGGTGATAGAAGACCTGATGAGCACAACTCGAAGCAAGTGATAGGCTGGCTTGTGCCAGGTCCCAACCTTCGCGGTCAATGGTCGCAAACAACCGCTCGATATCTCCCGGCTCAAAGATCACATCATCATCCAGCAAGAGGATATAGTCATAAGGAGCAAGTAAATGAGGAAATTGCTGCATGACCTGAAGAAAAGCGGAAAACTTGGTGCCGGGGCAGTCGCCAGTTTGAATCAACTCCACCTCGCATGGAATTTTCCCGGCGTAGGTTGGCTCGTAATGATTGACCAGCAGGTCCCATGTGCGCAGGGGGTTGGAACGCCAGCCGCTCCAGACAGAGCCAGAACCACACTGTAAAAAGCATCCCCACCGGCATGGTGAACCCCGGTTATCAGAAACAAGTTGGGTCTGGCAGGCATTCAGGAAGGCTCGCTGGGCACCGCGCAGGTCTGCCGAGGAGCGGTAAGCCCCCGCGGAGATATTTTTGGAACTCTCAAGGAAGTGGAGCAGCGCTTCCTGCTCAGAAACGGGATGCTCGCGGCGGTAGAGCACGGTGTTGAAATAAGGGCTGGGGTCTCGCCCGGCGGAGATACCAACGGCGAGATAGTCACTCAACAGGTCGTCTGGATATGTAATCTGCCCGGTGTATGCCAGCCGGTACCAATCTTCGTCAAAGTATGCGCTGGCGTGAATTTCTTGATAGGCGCGTTTTTGGGATGGGGTCAGGGCGGGAGGTGGGGGTATTCGCCCGCTAAGTTTTTCAACAGTGTGGCGTACATGGGAAAGGATCGAACGCGCTGGCTGGATGAACGTTTTTTGCCAGGAGGGAAAATGGTGCTTGAGGCGCGGTGAATCACTGTCAATCTCCAAATCTTTAAGCAAACTTCGCCAGGACTCACGCACCGCGTCCAGAGAATGGCGCTGATATACAGCCTGGTAGCCCTGACAAGAAAGCCTTTGCCAGATGGATTCGTTGGTGTAAAGCTGTATGATCGAATCGGTAAACGATTGCGGCAAATCAGCAATAATTAACTCTTTACCATCAGTAAATAGCGTTCCTTCAGCCGCGATGCTGGTAGCCACGCAGGGCAGGCTGTGACTTAAGCTGGTAAGCAGCTTACCCTTGACCCCTGCGCCGTACCGCAGCGGCGCCACCGAGAGCCGAAAGCGCTGAAGAAAGGGAGTGAAATTGTCTACATAACCGTACGGGACAACGTGCGGGGTTGCCCGGTGATAGAATTCGCCCGGCATGGCGCTGCCTGCGATGAAAAAGCGCACGCCTGGCAAGGCGCTGCTCAGCGGCTGCCAGACCTGGTCTAAAAAGGTTAAAACCGCGTCGCGGTTAGGATAGTGGTCGAATCCACCGATAAACACCAGGTCTTGCCGTTGATGAAAACCAACCGCGCTGGGCGGGGGAATGGGACGGGGCTGCGGTAAAACAACGACATGCGCGCCAGGAACTTCTTGTAATAAAATGTTGCGCTCCACCTCGCTTACCACCAGGGTGCAATCTACCTGGCGGACGAGCGCCAGCTCAACCTCTTTGGTGTGAGAAGCTTGCGCCTCTTTTTCCCGGTGCTGCTCAACGGCGATACAACTCGCGCTGCTCTGCTCACGCAGGTGGTGCAGATCGACGGTGTTGTACAGAATGCGGGCATGGGGGCAGGATCGCCGCACAACCTCCAGATATTTTTGTGCCAACCATACACGTGAGAGGACAACTACCTGAAAGGACTTCCCAAACCAACGCAGGTAGTCTTCCAGTGAATTAACTTCATGGGCAGCCAGGCAGGAGATACCTTGCGCGCACAACTGCTGGGTGTAGGGCGGTTTAACCTTCAGGTCATCCGGTGCAAAGGTGACCGAATATCCAATTTGCTGGAGCAGCAGCAAATGATAGAAGGTATCCATCGACCCTGAATCGCGATCGGGCGTAGGTGTGGTGTGTTCGATGAACAGCAGAGGGATGGAAGCCATGTATAAAATTGTACTCTCATCACCATCTGGGTGTCCAGCTAATCTGGTCTGCCCGACTCATGCCAACAGACACGATTGATTGTTATTTCAACATCAATCGAAAACCATCAGCCGCATAAATACTTGGATCGAATTTCACGCCCCGGCGATGCGCGGCATACGAGTCGGTTCGCGCTGTATCTCAGCCTGGACAAAGCGCAGCAACAGGTTGGCTTTGATTTGGGCATAGGCGGGGTCGTCCCAGCGGTTACGGATCTCGTTCGGGTCTTCGACCAAGTCAAACAACTCACCGTAGGCAGACGACCGATAGACCGTGATCTTATAGCGTTCGGTGACCAGCGTGCGCAGGTGCACCGTGGTGGGGTTGTGGCGATTTTCGACCAGGGCATGGTCGCGCCCAGCAGAAGATGCTCGCCAGGCAGGCAGCTGGTTGATGCCCTGGAACGCGCCGGGGATGGGAATGCCAGCGGCGGAGAGGAAGGTGGGGGGCAGGTCAATCTGACTCTGAATTGCCTGCGAGACCACGCCCGCGGGGATTTGACCTGGCAGGCGCGCGATCAGTGGGATGCGCAGCAGGTCTTCATAGTGGAAAGCCCCCTTGGCGATCAACCCGTGCTGCCCCAGGAAATGTCCGTGATCGGTGGTGAAGACCACCAGCGTGTTTTCGGCGATGCCCAGGCGGTCGAGGCAATCCAGGATTCGCCCGATTTCGTGGTCGATCAGGCTGACCATGCCGTAATAGCAAGCCATGCTGCGGCGGAACTCTTCGTCGTTGTGCAGGTGCGAATGGAAGCCGTGCAAACCCTGTCCGCCTGGCTCGTTGTAATCACTGAAATCGGGTCTCAGCTCGCGTGTGCGGCGAAAGTGAGGGGGCATGGTGTCGAATTCGCCGGGGGTATACTGACCGGGCTGCATATCAGCCGGATCATACAGGCTCACCCACGGCTCAGGCAGTACATAGGGGGGGTGCGGGTCGAAGAAACTCGCCCATAGATAAAATGGTTTACCCTCCAGTACACAGCGTTCGATGTTGGCAACCGTGCGTTCGCCCACCCAATGGGTGTGGTGCAGTTCTTCGGGCAGTTGCCAGACCAGCCGGTCGCGTTGATAGTACGGTCCGCGCAGGGGATCATCAGGGCGGGGCGGGTACTGCTCAAAGTAATCTCTCCAATTGGATAACCCCTTTTCTTCCATCCACAGCGCGTAGTGCTGCCCAGCATGTGATTCGTGCCCGTGCATGCGCCCGGTTTCGACATGATTAAACCCGTACCAGGGACCATGAAAATTACGCCAGAAATCCAGGTCGCGTAGGATTGGCTGGCATTCAAGCGATTCGCTGCCCGGCTCTGAGCGCAGGGGTTGAAAATGCGCCTTGCCAATCAGGATCGACTCGTATCCGTTTTTCTGAAATATGTCGCCGATGGTTGGTACATCTTCGGGCAGTTTAACGCCGATTGCCCAGCAGTGATGCCAGGCGGGATACAGCCCGGTAATCAGCGTGGAGCGCGAGGGCGAGCAGGTGGGGTTGACGCAGTAAGCGCGGTCAAAGCGCGTGCCTTCACGAGAGAGCCGGTCGAGGTGTGGAGTCTGAATGCGCGGGTTGACGCTGCCCAGCGTGCTGTAATGCTGCTGGTCAGAGGTGATGAACAGGATGTTGGTGGGGGTTGAGGTGTTCGGTACCATTTATTGTTTGACAGCTCCGGCGATGCCTTCAACAAAATAGCGCTGCATCACCAGGAAGACCAGGATGATGGGCATCAGGCTGATAGTAGCAGCGGCTGCCATGCCGCTCCAATCGATGAAGAACTCACCCCGGAAGGCGTACATGCCTACTGCCAGAGTGCGCAGACTGGGGCGCGAGAGGGTCAGTACCAGCGGCAGTAAAAAGCTGTTCCAGGTGCTGATAAAATGCATGATGATGGTGGTAGCTACGATTGGTTTTGCCAACGGCATCATTACCTGCACAAAAACGCGCACAAACCCCGCGCCATCGATCACCGCCGCTTCTTCCAGTTCGCGTGGGAGCTGGCTGAAATAGCCCGAAAAGAGCAAGATCGCCAGCACATTCGCTCCCCCGCTCTCTGCCAGAATAACCCCCCAAAGTGTATCCGCCAGCCCGAGGCGGTTGACCACTTCGAAGACCGGAATGATGGTATAGCCCTGGGGAATAAAGACAGTGGCGACCAGCAGCCCCACCACAATGTTCTTGCCGGGAAAAGAGTAGCGCCCCAGGACATAGCCGATCATCGATGTTACCACCACAACGATGGCGACCGACGTGACCGTGATGATTACTGTGTTCATAAAGTACTGCCCGATCCTGGCTTGCTCCCAGGCGCGGATATAATTTTGCCACTGCGGGGCTTCGGGGATTAATGCCAGTCCTTTGAAGATTTCCATATTGGTCTTCAGGGAGGCAGATACCACCCACAAGAAAGGGTAGATCCAGATCAGGGCGATGGGCGCCAGAATGAGGCTGGTGATCGTGGCTCGTAAAGAGGATCCGCTGAAAAAGTTTTTCTTGATCCACGAGACCGGGCTGGTAGATTTTTGAACGAGGCTGGTATTCATATTCCGGTCTCCTGTCAATTATTCATACTGCTGCGGAAATCGCGCAGGCGGCGCACGCCAAACGCCTGCAGGATGGCGATAATCATGATGGTCACTCCAAAGAACACACCCGCCGCTGAAGCATAGCCCAGGCGCGGAATGTTGGACATGCCACTCTCGCCGCCGAAGGCAGTGCGGTAGATATAAATTTCCATTACCTCCGTGGCAAAGAAGGGTCCACCTCCAGTCATAGTCTGGACAAGCGGGAAGACATGCAGGGTGCCAACCGCCGTGATTAAGATGATGACGATGGCAAACGGAACCAGCAGCGGGATGGTGATATGCCGGATTTGCGCCCACCAGTTCGCGCCGTCAACCCTGGCGGCTTCATACAGCTCGCGCGGGATGGTTTGCAGCGCTGCCAGCCAGTAGATCATCGGCTGCCCAAGCCATTTCCAAATCTCAATCGTGATCACTGTCCACAAAGCGGTGGCGGGATTTCCCAAAAAATCGATTGGAGCTTTGATCCAACCCAGCTCGCGCAGTAAGGTGTTGATCGGACCATTGAAAGGGCTTACGATGAAGCTCATCACGATGCCGACAATGGCAGCAGTGGTGACCACCGGAATGAAAAACATAGTGCGGAAGACCGGCGAGAGTTTGAGGGCGCGGTCGTTCAATATAATTGCCAGGATCAACGCCAGACTGAGCTTGATCGGCATACTGGTCAGCATGAACTGGAACGAGCGGAAGAAGGCATCCCAAAAGTATTTATCCTGGATTACTTCCTCGTAATTGGCAAGACCAATGAATGTCTTTTCTGCCGTGAAGCCCGACCATTGCAGCAAGGAATAGTACCATGAGGAGACAATCGGATAGAATGTGAAAAGCGTGGCTAAGACCAGGGCAGGGGTCATGAAGATGTAACACCAGCGCGCTTCCCAAACTTGCCGGAAAACCCCTTTTTTTCGTTTGGCTGTCGGTTTTCGGCTGATTAAAGAGGTCGAGGCGATTTGAATTTCTTGCATCCACAGCTCCGGGGTTTAATAGTTGATGGATTCTACTTTAAACAATAAATGGATTCTACCAATTATTGCCGCGCGGGGGTGCCGGCTTCACAGGAGAAAAACCTCCATTTCCAGAATATCCTGGCAGGGTAGATTAACAGCCCACCCTGCTCATGGATATGTCCGGAAGCCGATCCCCAAAAGGCGGCAAGAAGCGGCTATTTTTTCAACGCGGCGTAATCGGCGTCGAGATAGTCCTTGGTTGGGTCCCAATTGGGGAACTTGTAATCGTCGCGCGATACTTTAGCGCCTTTATCCTGGGCGGCTTTGATGGCGCGGTCAAGCTCTTTTTCATACGCATCTTTCACGCTCTGCATCGACTTCTTGACGTCGGTAAGCTGCCCCGACATCAAACCCTGGATGACCTGCTCAAACGAAGGCGTGACCGCTTTCAACTCCAGGTTGACCTTGGCGATCTCGGGGTTGCGCACCAACGGGTCAGGGCGGATTTTAAAGAGCGATTCTTGCAACTGCAAGGCTTTAATATCCTTAGGATCGGTGCTGGCAGTTTCGAGCGCCTGGGGGAAGATGCCGGGATCCGAAACACCCGCCACCTTGTTCCAGGCGTACTGCCCTTCGAGCGTGGTGCGGTAATACAGGATGTCAGCGGCGATTTCGGGCACTTTGCTCTTTGCATAAATCCACATTTCGTTGTTGCCGCCAGGACCGGCATAGACAAAACCGGGTGTGCCGGTGTTGGGGGCGGGGGTCAGCGCGGTGCCGTAGGATATCTTGGGGTTCTCGGTCTTCCACTGTGGCAGGCACCATAGCCCTTGCAGGATCATCCCCGCGTTGCCCTGCGAGATGTTGGCGCGCGCCTGGGGGGCGTTGATCGAGAGAAAACCCGGGAAAATACTGCCGTCGGATTTGATCGCCAGCAGCAATTCGATGGCTGCGATGACCTGGTCTGCCATGAAGAAGTACTCGCCCGTTTTCAGGTTGATGTTGTTGCCGTCGCTGGCAGCCCCGGCGATATTCGCCAGGCTGCGCACGTTATCTGCCCAGCGGTTGAGCTGGTTGCCACCGATGATCAAGCCGTAATATTTGCCAGCCCCCTGCTCGGTGATCTTTTTGGCGGCGGCGCGGTAATCGTTCCAGGTGAAGCGCCTGGCGACCGGATCGAAGCCAGCTTTCTGCATATATTCTTCGTTATAGAGCAGCATGGTGCCTGACCGCTTGCTGGTGCTGTGTGGGAAGGCGTAAGTTTTTCCGCCGAAGACGTTAATTCCTTCGACAAACGAGGCAGGCGGAAACTTGGCTTTGTGCTCTTTAATGTCGGGAATCAGATCGTCCATCGGGCGAATCCAGCCTTCTGCCACTGCCTGCGCGGGAGTGACGCCCTGCGGCAACGAGAAACAATCGTGCAGGTTGCCGTTCTGAATGCCGACTGGCACGATCTTGGCAATCTCGTTCCAGGGCAGACCATCGTACTGGCAGGTGATGTTAGGGTAGGCTTTCTGGTACAGCTCAAAATATTTTTTCCAAAAAATGGCTTTGGTGTCGCCGCTGTCGAGCCAGCGGAAGGTGACTTTATCCTTTGGCAGCTTGACGCTGGTTGGGACGATGCGGATCTCGCCCTTGACCATCGGCGGCAGGGCGGTCGGAGCAGCCGTTGGGGGAACAGCCGTAGGAGGCACGGCAGTCGCAGGAGCCTTGGTCGGCACGGCGGTTGCCGCGGGCGCGCTGGTCGCCGCTGGCGCTTTGGTGGGCGGAACGGGAGTCGTCGCTGGCGCGCAACCTGCTACCAGTCCGCCTGCCGCTGCTGCGGCAGATATCTTTAGAAAATCACGTCGGGTTACCTGAGTTGGTTTGGACATTGAACCATTCTCCTCTTGGATCGGATGATTTGGAAATAAGTAGGTACGCCAGTAATTCACCGGCTTTCATTCTGATTGTATAATAGCAAAGCCAGATTTGTGTTGCCAGTACTTTTTTCCCATATTCCTCCCATGACACTCCCAACCTCCCTTCCTCTAGACGCGCTAACCAAAGAACAGTTTGGGCAATGGGTGCATGAAGTGCTGGCGCGTCTCTACGACAGTCCTTTTTTGCAGCAACATCCACTGACAAATCTATTCTCAGAGACTGCCAACAGCGGTCCACAAACACGCAGTCAGGCGCTGCGGCGGGTGTTGTTGAACGGCATCGAGGCATTTCGCCCTCGCGCGGGCGTACCGGCTAAATCGCTGGATTGGCGGTTATACCGCATTTTGGAGCTGCGTTACATCGAGGGGCTTAACCCGAATGAGGTCATGGCGCAATTGTCTCTGGCGAAATCGCAGTTTTACCGCGACCAAGCGCGCATCTTGGAATTGTTGGTGAATCACCTCTGGGAACGGGTAGAAATTCCTCAACAAGCTGAAAAGCACCAGGAGGTGGAGCAGAGCTTTCAGAGCGAGACCGAACGGCTGCGCCGCGCTGCCACCTGGGAGGAGTTGAATCTGTTGGAGCAAGTACGCGAGGTGCTGCAAATCACTGCTTCGATTGCGAAAAGCCGCCAGGTCGAACTGAAGTTTGACTGCTCTACCCATGAGCCAATTATCCGCGCCGACCGGGTGATGCTGCGCCAGGTCTTGATCACGTTGATTGGATTCATCCTTGCCAGCTCAGAAGATGGGGTAGTGTACCTATGTGCCAGTCAATTAGAAGATGAGATCCAATTGACGCTGCGCGCCAATTTGACCGAGCGCCCGCCGGAATCTCTTCAGCCCGGGCACCGTCTGGAAGTTTGCACAAACCTCATGGCAGCCCTGGGAGGCAAGGCGCAGTTTACCCAAACGTCCAGCGAATGGCGGGCAGTACTGACCTGGCGAAAGATTATCGATCGGCATCTGTTGGTGGTGGATGACAACCGTGAGTTGGTGGACCTCTACCGGCGCTTCCTGAATGGCAGCGACTGGCAGGTGGTATCCGCACAAAATTCTAGCGAAGCCCGCGTCATCCTCAACAATAAAAAACCTGCCGCCATTCTTTTGGATATCATGCTGCCAGGTGAAGACGGCTGGGAATTTCTGGAGTACCTCAAATCGAACCCGCTTACCCGCCCAATACCGGTCATCATTTGCTCTGTCGTCAATGAGCCGGTTTTGGCAGAAAGCCTGGGTGCAGCGCGTAGCCTGGCAAAACCGATCAGCCAGCAGGCGCTGATCCAGGCGCTCAATTCTTTGCCGTGAGGTCTTCCCATCCTGCTGAGAAGGATTTCAACATGACTTCGAGCAGGTTGAGCATCTGCACCAGGGCAAACCCGCCGGGCTGAACAGCCTGCAGCGCGCCCGGAAAACGCGCTTCACCCTCGCGCCAGATTTCACCGGAGACAATAACCACCGGAATCTCAGCCAGGCGCGCGTCCTGTTTCATGGCGCTGATGACCGACCTGCCATCTCCCTGTGGCATGAACAAATCCAGCAGGATCAGATCAGGCAGTTCTTCTTTCATGCGCAGCAGCGCCTCTTCGCCGTTATAGGCTTCGAGAATATCCTGGGCAGGAAAACGCGCGCGCAGCGTGCGCCGGAACAGGCGCACCAGTTCGGGGTCATCATCTGCAATTAAGATATGCCCAATCGGTTTATCAGCAGCCTGCTCAATTCTTTCCAGGGCGGATAATAACTGTTGGGCAGCGACCGGCTTGACCAGGAAATCGACTGCGCCCATTGCCGCAGCCGCCTGGCGGGTGGAGGGAAAGGGAATTTGAATAAGCGGCACCGGGCTTGCCTGCCCCTCGGGCAGCGAGCCATGAGGCAGGATCATTGCCACGGCTTTTACCTGTTCCGCCAACTGCCTGCCCTCTGTAAAGGATTCTGCGGCTGCGAACCGAAAACCGCCCATGTGGCGCTGCAGCATCGAGACCATCAATGGATCGTCGCTGACCACTACCACCATTTTTTCAGAATCACGGAGCTGCGCACCAGGCAGGTAATATTCTGAAGGACGAGGGAGGTGGTAGAAATCAGCGCGGTTTTCGATCGGCAGGGTAAAGGTAAACGTTGCGCCATGATGGAGGGCGCTTTCCACCCAGATTTTCCCATTGTGCAGCTCAATAAACTTTTTACTGATCGGCAAACCCAGCCCGCTGCCAGCGTGCTGACCGCTTTCCCTGCCGGGTCCGGTGGTATAAAATGGGTCAAAAATATGCGGCAGGTCCTGTTCGGAGATTCCCCGCCCGGTGTCCTGCACTTTGAACACCAATTCTTTCTGGTTTTGGCTGACTTCCAGGCGGATGAAGCCCTGATCGGTGAAGCGGGCGGCATTGACCAGCAAGTTGAGCAGCGCCTGGCGGATGCGCAGGCGATCGATGCGGATTACCGGCAGGTCTTTGGCGGTGTCCACCTGAAAATCGATTCCTTTCGCGCCGATATAATCGCGCACCATCCCGCACACTTCCTCAATCAGGTCTTGGGGGTGAACATCTTCGCGGCTTAAGATGATCCGGTCGTTTTCGATGCGACCCAGGTCGAGCACGTCATCCACCAGGTCGCGCAAATGCCTGGCGCTGTTGTAGATGGCGTGGATATCACTGCGGTAAGCGCCAGGCAAGGGTTCACCACCGTAACTTTCGGGCGATAGAGCCATGATTTCGCTGTAACCGATGATCAGGTTCAGGGGGGTGCGCAGTTCATGGCTGACGTTGGCAACAAACTCAGTTTTGAGCCTCTCCGCCTCGCTGGCAGCCCGCCAGGCAGCCACCAATGAGGTGTTGGCGCGCTCCAACTGGTAGTGTGTCTGGTCGAGATTCTTCATCAGGCGCGAGAGTTGCGCGCGGTGCTGGCGGGTTTCCTGCAAATTCTCCCAGGCTTGTTTGTAACTGTACATCGACCATTCCAACCCGGTGATCATGGCGTTGGTGGCGCTCCAGCCGATAATGCCGCCAAACAGGCTTGCCAGCCCTATGCCCCAGGCGTATTCAACCGGGAACACCAGCAAGCCATTTTCTCCCATAAGCCAAACCCCCAGCGCTGTTATTCCCGCACCGAATGCTGCGCCGCCTGTCCAGCCGATGGTGATGACCGCCATAAACGGCAGGAAAGCCAGCAGAAAGAGTATCTCGGCGCGCTGAAAGGTGATGCCTGCCAGAAGTATCCCCGCGCCGACACCTATCAGCCAGGCGATCAATGCTGCCAGGTAACATCGTTCCAGCAGGAAAATGCCCAACCCGCACGACGCCAGGATCAAGGCGGTGGTAGGAATCAGACTCCACTGGAAGAGGGAGGGGAAGGTCGCCGCCAGGAAAATTTGCAGGACAAGGACAAGAATCAATACCGCCAACATCATCTGGCGGGTGGTAGATTGGAGCAGCTCAACCGCGCTCCCACTAAACTCATTTTTTACAGCGGCTCGTTTCAGTTTATACATGGTTAATCGTAGTTTGATTTAGTTTTTGAGGTTATAAGGTGGAAAAACGGATGCTGCGCCAGGCAATTTCTATTTGATATACGGTTTCCGCCGGTAGGCAAGATCTGTAACATTCACGTACTCGATGCCAAAACAGCGTGCCAGATTCTCAACCAGGTGTGCGATATGCCCCACTGCCAGGGCGAAGTGGTGGGTAGCGCCTTCGAGCGACCAATTTTCAATAAATGCGTTGAGGTTGGGCGGGAAACGGCAGCGGGTGTTGGTATTTCCGGTAGGGGGGATCGCACCGGGCAGCGATTCGCCCTCGGCAAGCACAAACTTAAACCTGCCGTTAAAAGTCTGGGTCAACCCAATAATGGTAATCGGACCGTTCTTGATCTGGAACTCAACCCCCACGCCATAACCGCGCTTGCCGTGATAAACCCTCAGGCTGCGCAGAACCGGACGCCGCTGGGCAACCGCAATGTGGTGAGGTCCGTCGTGTCCGATCAGGACAATATCGTTATCAAAATCGCAGGGGTGAATTTCAGCAAAGCTGCCGCCAGCTTCGAGCCGGTCGGCGATCAACATTGCGATCAGGTTCTTCACATCGTACTCGCCCGCCAGGGGAATGCCCTGCGCAGTTAGCAGGGAACTGCCTACCGTGAGGGTAGCGCCTAATCTTTCGTAGGCATTGTTGTTCAAGCCGCGGTAGTAATATGCCAGCCCAGTCAGGTTAAATTTTTGAATCAGGCGGTCGAGACCGCAAGCGACCCGCGCTGCCCATGCGACATCCTCTTCTTTCGCCGGTCCGGCAATAGGGTCAGCGCCCGCAGCGGGAAAATCAAACAGGGCATGGATCTCTGCCAGTTTGCGCCTCAACTCTGCTTCGGTTACTTCGTCAACGCAAACCTGTAAATCGTCCATCTCAATATGTTCGCAGTGCGCGCCGAAATACGCCTCGATCATGGTGGGGTCGGCGTTCATGTCGAGCATCCCCTCGTAGGTGTGTCCCATCAATCCCAGCCGGGCGTGCTTCAGCGTGGCATAGGCACGCGCTACGTTGCACCAATCGAAGATGCGCTGCCAGGCAAGGGGATCATCGTGGAGTGTACCGACCACAGCGCCGGGCAGGTCGATATTGGCGCGCGCCAGGGCGCAACAGATCTCTGGCAGCGAGGTAGCGTTGTCATGTTCGAGCTGCATGACGGTGGTGCCGTTCTTGTAATCCATGGCTTTGTTGGGTTGAAGAGAGATCAGGACGCATGGTACCCCCGCACGCTGAATGACCGGCACAACTCCGGCGCTAATGGCATAAGTACTGACATAGCAGAACAGGAAATCAACGCCCGACCGGCGGAAATAGTCGCCGATTCGCGCACCGGATTGCGAATCATCCGTCATGCCGCCGGAAAGAATGTCGAAACCTTTCTCTCGCAGCCGAGTTTCAAAGATAGTTTGATGCTCCAGCAGTCTCTCTTTTAATCCCGGAAACTGTCCCCAATACATCCAATGTCCGCAGCCAAACACGCCAATTTTTGGGGTGCTGAAGCGGCGTCTGTCGGAATCCATGACTTAAAGTTGCTCCACAATCAGCCGATTAACTACCAACTGCCGGAACTCCGGCGAAAGACTGGCGAAGAACGCGCTGAAGCCGGTCACCCGCACCACCAGGTCGGGGTATTTGCTGGGGTCTTTGTGCGCTTCCAGCAGTTTCGCGGAATCCAGGATGTTCGCGTTGATCTGGGTGCCGCCGAGTTTAAAATGCCCGCTGATCAGGCTGGCAATATTTTTTACTGCGGTTTCATTTTTCTCCATCAAGGGATCTACCTCCAACTGCATCGGCGCTGAGTTGCCGAAGCCTGGTTGTACAGAGGCAATTGCGGCTGCCATAGCGGTCGGCGCGCCGTCCGCGCGAAAACCCGGATCGGGGTTCGAGCCATGGGAGATCGGCTCACCGGCGCGGCGTCCGTTTGGCGTGGCGCCGACCTGTTTGCCCATCGGGATGGTATTTGCCCAGGAGAACAACCCAGGGATCAGGTTAAAACCATTGGGGGTGGGTTTGCGGCGCACCAATTCGGTAAACAGGCGGGAGATGCGGATAGCGTAGAGGTCGCCCAATGAGCTGCCTTGCCCGTAACGCGGGATACTGCGCATCATCAGGCGCGCTCTTTCACCCTCCATACCAGCCCAATTGGCGTCGAGGTGGTGCTTTAACTCCTGCCAGGTCAGGCGCTGTTCTTTTTCAATGCGCTGCTCGATAGCGGCGAAGGAATCCGCCACAGTTGCCAGCGCCGCCCCGTCGATGCCGATGTTGATGTAATCCACCCCGCCGTGGCTGGCATCCAAGCCGCGCTCGATGGGTCCGTAACACAACAGATCGAGCACCAATTCCGGAAATACCTGATGCTGGTGTTCGAGGTGAAAATCGATGCAGCGCGCGGTGGCTTCGACCGCGCGTTCCAGGTGACAGGCGAACAGTTCCCACAGCAAGGCGGTTGAAGGTGATTGGTCGCCCGCCATGATCTCGTTGAAGGCATATTCGAAGATCGCAGCAAAGTTGATTTTCACACAATCATTCATGGTGTATTCGCGCCCTGGGATGGCGCTCCAATGGCAGCCAGAATAAGCGCGTTCGCGCCCCAGTTCAAGCGGGTAGCCGCAGCGAGCAAAACCCTCAGACGTACGTTCGACACCCAAAAATTTCGGCACGCCGGTTTTATCGGTGAATAAGATTTCAACTCTGCGACGCAGCAGGTTTGGATCAACCTGTTCTCCCACACACACCCCCACATTGACCGGGATTTTTAGCCAATGCGCAGCTTCCAAAACGAGATACGAGAGACGGCTGGTTACATCGCGCCCTTGCGAATCTGGTCCACCGAGCTGCAAATAACCGGTGTCGCGCACCAGCAGGCAGGCGAGGTGAAAGGTTGCTTCCTCTTCGGTCAAAGAGCCAGCGGCGATTTCGCGCTCAAAATAGGGTTGCAGCAGCACATCCAACCGACCGAGTGATCCGCTTCCGTTGTACATGCGCGCGGTGATCTGGTACCAGAGAATCCATTGCAGGGCTTCGCGGAAGGTCTGCGGAGGTTCGGTTGTCATACGCTGGTTGATTTCCGCCATTTCTAAAAGGTTTTGTCGGATGTGGGGGTCTTGTTCCGCCAATGCCATCTGTCGGGCGGCGGCGGAAGTGCGTTGAATCCAATCCTGGATTCCCAGCACGACGTCTTCGAGACCTACATAAAAGTCAGCCGATTGAGGATCGCTGTTTTGCCGGCGGTAATGGCGGATTTTCGCAAGGATGCCTCCCCAGCCCATTTGCAGACCGATGGCTAAATCCTGGCAGAAGTGCTGTCTGGCGCCTATACCAGGACTCAGTTTGTATCGGTTAATGTCATCTTTCAGGAAGGAATAATCAAAATCCGGATTCCAGGCTAACGGAAAGTATGATCCAAAGTTGACCATGTACCCGCCCGCCAGCGAGCTGTTGGGGTCGATATAAACAGGGTGCATCTCCAGCAGCCGCCGGAAATTCCCCCCGACGGCTTTGGGTCCAAAGAATCCCCCGCTTGGATGGTTGCTGATGGGTGAAAAACCCTTGATGCGCACGTCGGTGATGGGCATACCGGAGCCGCTGATGGTTTGCACTACTTCGCGCAGATGCGGCGGAGGCAGAATCAAGGCGTGATCGTCAAAATCCATTGATCCAATCAGCGCCTGTTTTTCGCGGGTTTGCTCCAGCTTGGCAGCGCGGATTGCTTGAATGCGCTTTGCATAATTCCATTCATCCATCAGATCAGTACCTCCCTGAAACCATTAAACGACCTGGTTATAACAACCTGCGTAATTGGTTGCATAAAGTATATTATATTTTGATATAAACGCCTAAGAAGGCAAGAATCATTTGTCGCGTATTGCTAGAAAAAGGAATGCTCCCACTCTTCTGCGTCCCAGCCCATCTCACCGCGCAGAGGGACGAAAGCAACGTCCATCACCGCTTGCGATGTAACTTCATCGCCGTGCTTTTCGCACACCATCAAGAGCTGTCCACCGCGCTGCCCAACCGGGATGACCAGACGACCACCATCGTCTAGCTGCTCGATCAGCGGAGGAGGGATGGAAGGCGCTGCTGCGGTAACCAGAATGCCCTGGTAAGGGGCTGCGTCTTTCCAGCCCAACGAGCCGTCTCCGATGTGCAGATAGATATTTTGATACCCCAGTCTTGCCAGCGTTTCACCTGCCCGGCGCGACAATTCAGGGCGAAATTCGACGCTGTGAACCGATTGGCATAACTCCGCCAGCACTGCTGCCTGGTAGCCGGAGCCTGTGCCAATCTCCAATACATTCTCTTCACCTGTCAAGTGTAAAAACTCGGTCATGGCTGCGACGATATAAGGCTGTGAGATGGTTTGTCCACCGCCGATTGGCAATGGTCCATCGCTATAAGCCAGGTGATGCAATTCGGGAGGCAAAAACTGGTGGCGAGGGACGCGCCGCATGGCATCCAATACGCGTGTATCACGCACGCCGCGCCGCCGAATCTGGTTTTCGACCATCTCCAGGCGTTCCTGTGTCCAGCGGTCAACCGTTTCCATTGATGCTCCTTGCTGCTCACAATCCAGCAAGTTTTTTTGCGATCTGCCGATCGATTTTTCCCATCGGAAATTCGCGCAAGTTCTCTGCTTTCACCCAGCGTAACTCACTGGCTTGAATCGGCTGTGGTTCGCATCCATCTAACTGGCAGAGAAAGGCATGCAGGGTTACTTTGAAGTGGGTGTAGGCGTGCCGATAGATGCCCAGCAGGTTTCCTACCTGTATCTCAACCCCCAGCTCTTCGAGAATCTCGCGGCGCAGACCCTGTTCGAGCTGCTCGCCGGGTTCGAGTTTTCCACCTGGAAATTCCCATAATCCGCCGAGCAACCCATCCGAAGGACGGCGGGCGATCAAAAAAGCGCTCTCGCGCTGAATGACTGCGGCGGTAACGATATAATGAGGCGTCTCGCGCCGCCGTGGCAGAACCGGGCGCAGGTTTTGAGTTCCCCGCTGGAATGCCAGGCATACCTCAGCCAGTGGGCAAAGCAGGCAGAGCGGGTTTTCAGGCAGGCACAGGGCAGCGCCCAGATCCATCAATGCCTGGTTGAAATCGCCCGCAAAACCGAGCGGCAGGTTGTTACGCGCCAGCTCCGCCAGACGGCGGACACCAGCCGGTGAGCTGGCAGGCAAATCGATATCATTTAATCGGGTGTAAACCCGGCGAATATTTCCGTCGAGCGCGGCTTCATCCTGTCCAAAGGCGATGGATGCAATCGCGGCAGCGGTGTAATTGCCGATGCCAGGCAGCTTTTGCAACGCCGCGGCGGTTTGCGGCAGTACGCCAGCCATCTGTTCCATCACCTGGCGGGCAGCCCGATGCAGGTTGCGCGCCCGGCTGTAATAGCCCAACCCCTCCCAGACCCGCAGAACCTCTTGTTCAGAAGCGGACGCCAGATCTGCCAGGGTAGGGAAACGCTCCATCCAGCGCTTGAAATAGGGGATAACTGTCTCAACGCGGGTCTGCTGCAGCATGATTTCTGAAACCCAGACGGCGTAGGCATCCGGTTGAGGCTGCGCTTTCGATTGGTTTGGATCAAGAGGGGAAACGCGCCACGGCAGCCGCCGCGCGTTCTGGCGGTACCATGTGAGCAGGCGCTGCGCTATTTCCGTGGGCATTCCTGCCTCCGCAGGATCCAGCGCCTAAAGCTGGTATCCACCCTGGGCATGGACGATTTTTTGTGAGTAATTGTGGACAAACACCTGAAGCTGGTTGTTCAGGCTGACCCAATCTGTGCTTTTGATGATTTTTTGCAGGTCGGTTAAGGAGGGTAAAGCAGCCCCCACCATGATTTGAGGCTGCGCCCCATAGATGGTAGCCCAGGCGTCGGTTAACTCTAACCCCATCCGTTGTAAGCCGGGAATAAACTCGCGAACCACAAATTCAAAATACTCTTGCTCGCGTTCGGGAGTAATATCCCAGGTCATGATCACTTTATAAGCCATACGCTGCTCCTCTATGAACCGCGTTGGATTTCAAGAATTGTAATGCGGGTCTCATCTGGCAAACTGGATTTCGAAGTTACTTTGAGAGAAGGCTGCTTTTCCACATCGCCAAGCCCCATTTCTTTTAAGAACTTCGCCAGCGTATCCAGTTTTAATGTTGAGCCAGGCGTATTATAGAGCATTGGAATCACGATATTCGGTTCCAGCAGGCTGATCACTTCGGCGGCTTTCGCAGCATTCAGGCTTGACCCGCCGCCTACGGGCACCAAAGCGATGTGAACGGATCCCAGTGCTTCAACTTCAGTCTGGGTGGGAACGCGGTTGATTTCGCCAAGGTGGGCGATTGTGATCCCGTTATAATCGAACAAGAATAAGGTGTTGCGAATTTCCTCTTTTTTGCTGACGCCGTTGGTCTGCACGCCGGTAATGAAAACCCCGCCGATTTCAAACTCGCCCGGACCGGTGATGGGGTGAGCGCCTCCTTTAACAGCTTCTGTAAAGTTATGAGTTGGTGAATTGTAACTGACAGTAACAACATCCGCCTTTAATCGAAGCGGCTCATACCCCGCTTGTTTGGCGTCATACGGATCGGTTACAACGGTTGCCAGGCTGCGTTCAGCCAGGCGAAAACAGGCATGTCCGTACCAGGTGATTTCCATTTGATAAAACCTTCAACCCTTTCCATTGTCATTATACCAAAACAAGGAAAGATATCCCTCGAAATAAGGTGCTTTTGTAGGGGGTGCGGAAAGAAGAAACGGATACAATAAAAAGGTAACGGTTGGTGAAAATGGATGCACTGCTTTGCCTGAATGGGAAATGGCACTTTTGTGAAATAATAGGAGACCTATGCCTGAAGAAGACCCACGAATTTTGGAGTTGCGAAGATGGCGGGAGAAGCTGGCTGAGGGCGGCGGCAAAGAACGGATTGACCGTCAGCACGCTCGCGGTAAGCTGACTGCCCGCGAGCGGATTGATCTGCTGCTGGACGCGGGTTCTTTTAATGAACTGGAAACATTTGCGGCGACCTTCACGGATGAACAGGCGCTGCCACTAGAGAAATTTTACGGTGATGGGGTGGTGGTTGGATTTGGCAGAATTGAAGGGCGCACTGTGTATCTCTACGCGCAAGATTTCACTGTTCACGGCGGCGCGCTGGGAGAGATGCACAGCCGCAAGATCTGCCGTGCGATGGACCTGGCTGCGCACGAAGGCGCGCCGATCATCGGATTAATTGATTCGGGCGGGGCGCGCATTCAAGAAGGTGTGCGGGGCTTGGGCGGATATGCGGAAGTCTTCAGGCGAAACGCGCTGTACAGCGGTATCATTCCCCAGATCAGTCTAATGCTGGGACCTTGCGCTGGTGGCGCGTCTTATTCGCCAGCGATGACCGATCTGATCATCATGGTGGAAAAAAGCTCCTATATGTTTCTCACCGGTCCAGACGTGATCAAGTCGGTTACCGGCGAGGTGATTGACGCTGAACACCTGGGTGGTGCAGGGGTGCATTTATCAGTCAGCGGCACCGTCCATCTGACGGCTGCCAGCGACCGCGATGCCCTGGCGCTTTGCCGCCACGCGCTGAGTTATTTTCCGCAGAATCACCTGGAGAACCCGCCAGCGCGACCCTATCAGATAGGATCGAATGAAACAGATGATTGGCTCAACAGCGCCGTGCCGATTGATCCGGCTGTGCCTTATTCGATGCATGATATCCTTGACCATATTGTTGACCAGGGCAGTTTTCTCGAATTGCAATCTGGCTTCGCCTGCAATGCGATCACTGGTCTGGCGCGTCTGGCAGGGCAGAGTGTGGGGATTGTCGCCCAGGAACCGGGTGTCATGGCTGGGGTAATCGATATCGATGCTGCTGATAAAATCTCGCGTTTTGTCAGGATGTGTGATTGTTTTAACATCCCGCTGGTTACTTTCGTCGATTCGCCGGGTTTTTTGCCGGGTGTAGACCAGGAACACCGCGGAATTATCCGCCATGGTGCGAAAGTGCTGTATGCGTATTCAGAAGCGACGGTGCCCAAGATCAGTGTGGTAACGCGCAAAGCCTATGGCGGGGCTTATGTGGTGATGAGCAGCAAATACCTGGGCACGGATGTCAATTATGGCTGGCCGAGCGCAGAAATCGCGGTGATGGGTCCCGAAGGCGCAGCGAACATCCTCTATCGCAAACAGATCGAGGCGGCGGGTGACCCGGCGGCAGAACGTACGCGCCTGGTGGCAGAATATCGTCAGCGCTTTCTCTCACCTTACGCGGCAGCAGCGGCTGGTTACCTGGATGATGTGATTGAACCGCGCGAGACCCGTGTACGATTGATTGCCGCACTAGGCGCGCTGCGCAATAAATATACGCCCGCTCCAGCTCGCAAGCACGGCAATATCCCAATGTAGGCAGGAGAATTTTAATGAGCGTTTTGGATAGCGCATTGTGGATCACCGCGATTGGTATGGGGTTGGTGTTTGCCGCGATTATCCTGCTTTGGGGGTTGATGCGGCTGCTGGTTCAAGTGTTCCGCGATCGAGAGCCGCGAGAGAATACCCTTGTTGTGCCGCCTGTGGAGGATATACCATCCGATGAAGCCAGCCACTTTGAACAGCGTAAAAAAGCCGCTGCGGCAGCCGTGGCGTTTTGCCTGGCGCAAGAAGCGGCGCAGGCAGATACAATGAGACTGCAGGAGGCGGCTGGTCCAAAAGGAGACCAATTGGGAGCGTGGCAAACCATCCAGCGCGCCAGCGAGTTAAGCCAGAAGATAATTCAGCGCAATAAAAAGGTGCAGCGATGATTGTAAAAGTGAAAATAGCCGACCAGGAATACAAGGTGGAAATTTACGATCTCAAGTCTCGTCCGGTAAAGGTAACAGTCGATGGTGAGCCCTTTGAAGTCTGGCTGGAAGATGTCAGCCTGCCACAGGAAAAGGGATTGCAGGGTTTTCCTGATACAACAAGCTCCGCGAAACCAGCCAGCGCCTACTCCACGGTGCAGCCCTGCCTTTCGCCGTCACAGGCGCCAGGCGCTGACCGTTCTAAAGCGGTGCTGTCTCCCATTCCTGGTGTTATCCTTTCCATCAGCGTCAAAGCGGGCGATTTTGTTAAGATCGGACAGGAATTGTGCGTATTAGAAGCGATGAAGATGAAAAATATTCTGCGCGCCAGCCGTGATGGGAATATTTCCAGGGTGCTTGTTTCTCCCCAAGAGCATGTCTCGCATGGTCAGGTATTGATGGAATATTCAGATTAAATCGGGGGCAGCATGGATATCTTTGCACTGCTTGCACAGGTCTTTTCTGGTTTTGCAACATTCACAGCCGGGCAGGCTCTGATGATTGTTGCCGGTCTGGTGCTGATTTACCTGGCAGTTGCCAAAGAGATCGAGCCTGTGCTGTTGCTGCCGATTGGTTTCGGTTGTATCCTGGCAAATTTAGGGATGTCTGCTTATCAGCCAGATGGATTTTTGTACTGGTTGTATAAAGCGGGTATTGAAACAGAGCTGTTTCCGTTGTTGATTTTTGTGGGGGTTGGAGCGATGATCGACTTTCGCCCGCTGCTTGCTATGCCGCACATGGCGCTGCTTGGCGCTGCCGGGCAGTTTGGTATTTACGGCACGCTGGTTCTGGCGGCATTGTTGGGTTTCAGCCTGAAGGAAGCGGCTTCCATCGGGGTGATTGGCGCGATCGACGGACCAACTGCCATTTTTGTTTCTTCTCAATTGGCGCCTGAGTTGTTAGGTCCGATTGCGGTGGCAGCCTATTCCTACATGAGCCTGATTCCAATCATCCAGCCGCCAATCATGCGCCTGCTTACCACCCGACGCGAGCGCTTGATCCGTATGGATTATGCGCCGCGACCGGTTTCAAAGCGGGCAGTGATCGCCTTTCCGCTGGTCGTCCTGGTGGTGGTCAGTTTGCTGGCGCCGCAAGCCGCTCCGCTGATTGCCACATTGATGCTGGGCAACCTTATCAAAGAGGTCGGGGTGGTTGAGCGCCTGAACAAGGCTGCTCAAAACGAGATTATTAATATCAGCACCCTGTTTTTAGGTCTTGCGATTGGGGCTACCATGACCGCCGAGCGGTTCTTAACGGTGTCAACATTGCAGATTATGGGCTTGGGGCTGCTGGCGTTTGTGTTAGATACCATCGCTGGTTTGTTGTTTGGAAAATTGATGGCGCTGGTTACAGGGGGAAAGATCAACCCGTTGATTGGCGCGTGCGGCATTAGCGCTTTTCCGATGGCAGGCAGGCTCTCAGCGCGGCTGGCACAGGAAGAGGATTTTCAAAACTTTATTATTATGCACGCTATGGGCGCCAACACGGCTGGGCAGTTGGGCAGTGTGGTGGCTGGCGGGTTGCTGCTGGTACTGGTGCATCTGGTGGGGGGATAAAACGCGGAGTTTTCTTCGCAGATCGATCGCAAATCCAGCTATATCGTGTTCGAATGTCAGTCGAGACTTCTTGACTCGTTTCTATCTCACCCTATAATGAAAATGTACCGTTTTTTATTTGATCTCCCCTTGTTGGATTAAGGAGTTCCTATGAAAAAATTATTGTTTGCCGCAATCCTTACGTTTTGCCTGATACTCCTTTTCACCTCTGCGGTTTATGCTCAAACGCCCACCCCGCCGCCTCCACCCAAAAGCGAGATGGCTAATTTATTCACCTGGGCGGCAACCAACCCACCCGATTGGACGCTCGGGATATTGTATGGGGTCTTGGGACTGGCAGGCGCGTTGATCACAATTTACTTTGTGATGGGTGGGACGATACCCACCTCAGCCGGGATAAAGTTAGAGGCTGAATATAAAACCCTCGAATTGAAAGAAAAGGAGTTGAGTGAGCTGAGAAAAAAAGCCCTCGAAGACGCGCATTCCGTCAACCCGGAACTGATCCGTGAGTTTTCATTGGACGCCGACCGCTTACGCGATGACTTAGAGCGCAAAAGTCGTTACATGTTTATCAGTTGGGCGATTCTCTACATTTTTTTAGGGATCTTTTTTGCGATGATGCTGGCGCAAGACCTGCTGCAAGCAATCACCATTGGCGCAGGCTGGACATCGCTGTTGGCTGCCTTTGGGCTTTACCGCGAGAATCGGGACACCAAAAGTGAAGTTGCCCGCCAGGTGGAGGAATTGGAGAAATCGGTAAAGGTTATAGAACGCATGTTAACGCAGCTCAAGGCACGAAGTGGTGATGAAAAACTGGCATGGGATGAGCAGTTGAATTTTGAACAGGCGGTTGAAACAGTGGAAGATGCCATGCGAAGAGCAAAACTGCGCACCAAAGCTTTTTAGCTGAAGATCAGACATGAGTTCGGACAAGAGGAAAGAGAGAAGCCTCAAAAATTGGTAAACTTGATTTTCCACAAACAAATCACCAATCTGGAGGCTTCATGGACAAGTTTATCAAGATTCAGCGATTTATGCAGCAGTTATTTGATGAAGAAAGCCAGGCAAAACGTGCAGCAGAGATTGGGCAAGCCATCATGGCAGCACAATCCATACGTTTGACAGATATAGCAGCAAAGATGCAGGGAAACAGTGAAGCAAACTACAAACGGATCCAACGGTTTCTGAAAGCAGCGGACCCGCGAGAAAAGCTGTGGCGATTATTTCAAGAGGAAGCCGAATTTGTGATTGGCGACCCCACCGAGATTGAACGACCGCAGGCATGGAAAACACCCTATGTGGGTACGCTGAAAGATGGCAAAACGAAGGGGTTCTGGGCTATGGTGTTGGCAACGCCTTATCGTGGGCGTGCGATACCATGCGGATTAGTGACCTATTCCTCCAAGACGATCGCCCAAAATGCCGATACGCGCAACTTGAACCATTTTCGAGCTTTTGAAGGTTTGAAAGACCTGCTGGGAGAGCGAGCTTTGGTACTGGATCGAGAGTTCAGTTACCTGGAACTGCTGCTCAGGTTGCAGGAAGAACAGATCCATTTTGTCATCCGCTTGAATTTGAGAAGTCATCCACCCAAATTCTTTGATCAAGATGGGAAAGAAGTCGCACTGACCATCACTCCGGGAGAGACAGTCACCCATCCAGGGGTATGGTACATGGGCAAAGTGCGGGTCAATCTGGCTGGAATTTGGAAAAAGGGACTTTCGGAAGCCATGTGGGTCATGACGGACATCGAGGCGAAAGAAGGTTTGCAAATTTACTTTGCCCGTATG